>CETI01073504.1_pt1 | contig 11574 bp, 20 predicted proteins | sample 361441 | NCBI WGS metagenome assembly CETI01 (sample SAMEA2622478, study PRJEB7988) | marine metagenome | biome: marine biome (ENVO:00000447); feature: deep chlorophyll maximum layer (ENVO:xxxxxxxx); material: "saline water (ENVO:00002010), including plankton (ENVO:xxxxxxxx)" | depth 90 m | reverse complement strand
ATATGAAAACTTTGAGAAGGCAGCTGCAGAGGAACGGAAGAGAGAAGAGTCTTCTAAATCTGCCAGAATTGCCAAAAAATTAGAACAAATGAGAATGACACAAGACCTGATTGCAAAAATAAAATATAGAAATGAGAAAAGATGAACATCACAAATAAGGTATCATATTACACTAATGCAATAAGTGAAAATTACATCAAGTATGTTGAAACAGATAGGGTATTGAGAGAAAAACTAAAACAGGCCATAAACGAAGAACACGATGATAAACCAATAGAATATTTACATAATCCTATTCATCCTGCAGAGAGGTAGTATGAATAAGATGATTAATAGGTATTGGAGAGATTGGGCAGCAATCGTATATCTGTTCATTTGTCTATGTGATTTCTTTGTTGGTCCTCTATGGTGGAATCTACTAATGTTTGATGCCTGTGCAGAAGTTCTGGCTGCAGGTCAAGATTGTAAGACATCGCGATGGGAACCATTAACATTACAAGCAGGTGCCATGTTACATCTATCATTTGGAGCGATATTGGGTGCAACTGCGTGGAGAAAAAAGGATGAGGTTGAGATACACAATAATAGGACTGATACTACTTCTTAGTAGTTGCATGTCCACAAACAAATTTATCGGTATGGGTGGAGCAAACGGCACTAAAACAGATTTACCAGTAGGTGTAGAAGTTCTCATAGAGATGGCAGAATATTGTGAGAGAATCTATGATGATGGTAAGGAGATACGAGACAATGAGTTCTCATATAATGTGGTCCAAGATCGTGGTGTCACTATTGTTAGCATTCGTGGCACTAACAATGGTAGAAATGTGCTCACCGATCTTGATGCAAGACCCTTCCAAGACAAAAAACTCTCAACAAATCTCCATAGAGGATTCAGAGATGCTGCCGAGAAAGTGAGGAATGATCTCATAGAAAATCACGCACTAGAAGAGACAGTGATATTTACTGGTCACTCTCTTGGTGGTGCTATTGCACAGATACTAGGATTGTGGTTTGAGGATGATGCATACGAGGTACAAATTTTTACCTTTGGTTCACCTGCTGTAATTATGGAGCGGGTTTGGGAAGACGGACATTTCAGAGTCTATTTGGAAAATGATCCTGTGCCTTTTCTACCACCATTTCCCTATGTACATTGGGGTATCCGTATCAATGCAGAAACACTAGATTGGGATGAAGATCATCCAATAGGAGATGTAACTAAGATAGATGCAAGAGATCATTCTATTAAAGAATATTTGAAAATATTAAGGAGACATGATGGAAGACTTTAATACAAAGAGTGAACTATTATTTCAAGAACAAGATTTCATAGGCCACTCTGGTGATCATTTGACTTGGAAAATTGAGTGTGATGCACTCTTTCCTACAGAATGGAAATGTATTGCTAAGATGATTATGGAATATGAGAAAAGACCATTTCAAGCAGCGATAGGGATTCCTAGAGGTGGTGTAGAGTTGGGTAAGTGGTTAAATGAATACTCAACTCAAAATCCAAAAGATCCATATTTGATATGTGATGATGTATTAACAACTGGTGGATCATTTGAAGAGTTTACTGATTCGTATTTTAGAAACAGAGATGCAAGGTCGGGGTATTTTGGGTGGGTTGTGTTTGCCAGGAAGAAACCACAAGATTGGGTGACTTCATTATTTCAAATGCCCAAGGTGTGGGTGGACAATCCAAACAACCTAGAATACCATAAATGATTTTGACTTAGACACTTGACAACCTATATATTTTAGGGTATAATGTTAGTAAAAGTAACTTATGTATGTCTAGTAGGTGTTCTAGTATCCATTATACTCTCTTGTTCTCCAGCACCAAAATTATGTGTTCTCAAACCCTATTGGGATAGAGAAAATATGGAGACACTGCAAAGAAATAACTGCATTCCAGTGCAATCGTATAAAGAATGGAACAGGTGTGTAGGTGATTGTTCGGGTGTAAAAATACAATCCAAAACTAAACCTTATAGTAAGGAAGATAACAAATGGATAAGACCGAGGCCGTACACCTATCCGTAGATGATGAGGTGCTCAATGATCATTTAGATGAAGTCAAAAAACACTACGAGAGTGAAGTTAATCAATATTATACTGTAATTTCTGATCAACAAATCAGAGAAATCGTTAGAGATGAACTTAGAAAAATAGACATGGAGAAAATGTACAATGACTAATTTACAAAAGTTGAGAAGTAAAATCGCATCAGTATCTATGAATGAAATAGTGATTGCAGTTTTACAAGATGAAATAGAAAATGCAGAGTCACTTTTACAACCTCATGATACTGGACACTTACATGACTACATTGCGAGACTCAATAACAGACTTGAAGAACTAGACCCATACTCAGGATAAAAATGAAAGCATTATTGAGATGGTGGTTGATATTTTGTCTGTCAATCCTTGCAGGTGGAATTGCATTTTACTTTGATATACACAAAGAATTATACAACGCAGATCAAACTAAGATAAGTTTTTTGATATTGACAATCTTCATTATTACTTCAATATGGATTGGGGTGGTCACAAAACTGCAAGATAGAACAGTTGAGATAGGATGGTTCATTGCAGAGGCATGTCTGGCTTTGGGTATGATAGGAACTGTAACTGGATTCCTACTTATGTTGAATGGGGCCTTCACGGAAATCGACTTATCAAATCCAACTACGATACAAAACTCACTTATCAAAATGGCACTAGGAATGAGTACTGCCCTTTACACAACATTGACTGGCCTAATATGTTCACTGGCCCTCAAGATACAACTAGTGAATGTGGAAAATGAATACAGAGAGTTCTGACAAATTTAAGAGTACACTCGCATTCACAGACCTACTTTTCAATGTTCTGATTGGGTTCGCATTTTTATTCATTATTGCATTCATACTGATAAATCCAATAGAAGATACCAAACAGATAGAGTCCAAAGCAGAGTTCATGATTATCATGGAGTGGGATGATGAGTCAGTCTATGATATAGACCTCTGGATGCAAGACCCATTAAAAAACATCGCAGGGTTTCCAAATAAAGAGGCCGGATGGTTACATCTGGATAGAGATGATTTAGGACAGGCAAATGATGTGGTCATGATGTCTGATGGTCAAACTAAAGTCATGAAACGGAATAGAGAGATCATGACAGTCAGGGGTATTGTTGCCGGAGAATATATCGTAAACTCTCATTTCTATTCTGCCAAGGCAACACCCTATAAAGTAGAAGCTACTGATGTCAGAATCACAGTCATCAAAATCAATCCCTACCTAGAAGTTTACTCTGGAATGGTAACTTTGACTGGGCCTGGTGATGAAGAAACTGCAATCAGATTTAAGGTAAATGAAGATGGAGATGTAGTATCTAAAAACAAGTTACGGAAAAGACTTGCAGGAATGCACCTAGATGAGACTAATCTACATCATTCAACTCACTATGAATCTACACATGGACTCAACTACGAGCAGAACAAATGATATTCTTTAGTTTTCTGGTACTATCTTGGATAGGACTACTCACTATACTTCTATGGGACTTGATTCAAAAGGGTCAGAACAAACTCTATATGTTCATACTGATTCCTGCATCCTTGATTCTTACAGTCACCACATATTTCACAATACAAGGACTTCTAGGTTATCCTACTGAAAACTACAAAGATACTAAATTCAGAGTATTGTCTACTGCAGTTCAAGAACCAAATTGGATTTACTATTGGGTTGTACATGAAGGAGATCAAGAACCAAGATCATATAGAATACCATATACAAGACCAGATCATGAAAAACAAGAGGGTGTAGAACGTAAGATGCAACAAGGTGAGGTAGTAGAGGGAAAAATTAAAGGACAGGAAGAGAAAGACGGAGGTGGTTCACCACTAGGACAGATGGAATTTTACAAGTTCGATTTCACGAAGAAAGTACCAAAATGAATCAGATAATAACAGTTGTATTTACCTTTGGATATTTCTTGGGATTACTGCCCATAATATTAGGTTTTATAGGATCTATATATTTCAGACCCTGCGAATGGGGATTGTGTTAGAGAGGACGAAATGAAAACAGCAACAGTATATTCAGGCCCTAGATGTTCATGGTGTGATCGGGTCAAAGTATTACTCATGGAAAATAATTACGAGATTGAAGAAAAGTCCATAGTAGATAAGGGACTGATAGAAGAGTTTCAGAACAAGTTCAATCAGACACTTCGTACAGTACCACAAGTCGTGATAGATGGTGATCTGGTAGGTGGATTTGCAGAGACTGAAAACTTTCTCAAGGGCCCATTATCAATTAACAAGATATGAATGAGGAAAAACTGCTAGAAACAGAGACAAACGTATTTCCGATACCCTCAAACAAGTTCACAAACCCTGACATTCAAGACCAATTAAGAACACTATACAAGACACTTGAAGAGTTCTACGTCATATCACATGGCTATAGAAAATATACTACTATTAGAGTCAAAAACCCAGAATGAAATTCCCTGCTTGCAGGTATAAATCAGAACCAATAGATGCATGGTGTATGGAGTGTTATAGAATGAGACATGCACCTTTTCAAAGAAAACACAAGAGAATAGATGGACAGTATAATAAAAGCCTATATAAAGACTAGAGAGTGGATTTGGATACACTTCAGATCAAAGACACTTCATATAGTACCAGAAACCAAACACTGAAAGCCCAAATCTCTGAAGGATTCAGAGCATGGAGTCTAACCTATCGTTTGAAGAGTATATCAACCATATCAAATTCATGGAGAACCATGACACTACCGATGGCAGTATTCATAGGACTCATAATAGTAACAGAACTAGTGGCTCATTGGAGTCATCTACCCTAAATGACCACGGCTCTAATTCTTCTCAACCTCTACGTCGCGTATCTAATACTCAGTAACTAACATGAACGAAACCATAGAACTAGCCCTCGCGATGTTCGGTATCGCAGGGTTCATCATAGTGGCCGTGATCGTACTGATCATGAACCTCAAAATATGATAGAGTCACCATGTATTAAAGTATGCAAACTAGTGAGAAGGAAAAACCAAGTTGACCGATTCTGTCTTGGATGTGGCAGATCACAAGATGAAATCCGAAACTGGTCCATCTACACAGACTCCGAAAAACAATCAGTAATTGAAAGACTCAAACATAATGATCTACATAGCGGCACCATTCGGTAATCACATACACCCTAAAAATACTATATCAGTCATGGGTACATTTACAGTAGACCCAAGACCAGGCCTCTTCTCACAAATAATCAAGACTCTCAGATATTCTTTCAAAGACAAGTGTTGGTATAACTCACTAGGACTCAGAAACCCAGGCATAGAAAAGGGCTATGACAAGTGGCTTAAGATTAACATACGTTGTCAAATTTGTTCCACAGACAACAGAATCCTCTCAGTCACGGCTATAGAACCGAATGATTGGAATGCATTAAACATGATCATACCCAAAGACACACCACTTGAATTGAATATCTCATGTCCAAACGTCACTCACTTCAAAGACTTTCTAAAAGGACTTCCACAATTCCAACCAAGAAACCCTATACTCAAGCTATCACCACACATGAAAATAGAAGTACTAGACTATCTACTAGACGAGGGTTTCACCACCTTTCATGCATCAAACACATATAGAACGGACAAAGGAGCAAGGTCAGGTAAGTTCCTAGAACCATATACCATTATGACAATAGAATATCTAAGAAATAAACTAGGAGACAAAGGAAGACTCATCGCTGGGGGAGGAATAACTCATATAGAAGACATAAGAACATACGAAAAAGCAGGTGCTAATGACTTCTCTCTAGGGACAGTCTGTTTCAATCCATATAGACTGTATAAGTTACTAGATTCACTAGAGGTTAATTAAATGGCAAATAAATCGGGCTTATCTGTGTTAGTCCGTGCCAATCCGTGCCAATCCGTGTTAATCCGTGTTAATGTGTGCTGCTCCAGTCATCTTAATCTACAGGCACACGACCGCGACACCGCACGCGTGCAGCACACCTCAGAGCCCCCGACGCATAGCCACTTGACAAGCACTTGACAGTATGGTACAATATAGGTGTAGACTAAATTGGTGAATAACTTAACACAGGAGCGAAATGCTATCAGTAAGAATTAGACCTAACGACTCAGTGGAGCGCGCAGTCAGCAAACTCAAGAATATGATGGTGAAGGAGGGCACTCTGAATACCATCAAGGATAAGAGGTATTATAAGAAGCCCAGTCTCAGAAGGAAACTCAAGAGAGAGGCTGCAGCCAGGCAAAGGGTAAAGGATTTCCATAAGGAGATACGTGCTGCACAGAGAGAAGAGGAATCTTTTTTACAATAAAGACTTGACAATGGCCCAGGCCCATGATATACTATAGTCTGAATGATTGATTAACCCCCTAATGGAGTGTGTGTGAAAACATTCAATACCACAAAGGTAAGAGTTAAAGACCCCAAGAGAGATTGGTCTGGTGAGACAGCGGAGCAGGACGGCACCGCTGAGTCGGGTAACTATGATGTCTTGAAGAGGTCATCCATGAAAGTACATCATGAAGAAATCATCAACGGAAAGAGATATAAAGTCTTGACAGTTGGGTAATTTCATGATACAATGGTTATAGAGAGTGAGAGAGATGATTCTCCACTGGACTTTGAAACAGCCTACCGAGAAAGGGTACTAGGTGATATATGATTTGAATGTGACCTTCTGACAATAGGGGGAGATGACACTCCCGCTCCCCCCGCTAGTGGCCTGTGGAGTTCCGAGAAGGGGTTGGGCAGACTAAGTACCCATGTAAGACCTTGTGAGTTCGGAGACAGTACGGCTGGTTGCCACGGCGCACGAAGTATAAGTTGGGAGATGCAAGTCAGGAAACAAGCCTGACCACAACGGACACTCCGCGGAGAAAGACGCCGCCGAGTGTCTATTGTTGTATGTGCAGCACACAGCAGCACAGGCAGCAAAACGATTGCGACAAAACGTGGTTTGCATGAACGAGCCGGGCCCTGTCCCTTAGGCCCCAGCCGTAGCACCCCCCAGCACAATACTAAGATAACTAAGATATGACTAAACAAGAAAAGAAACTGACCAAGGCACTACTCAAAGAAGTGCAGCGGATCATCAAACATCTGCTAAGATCCAAATCCACAATGCTCCCCCTATCAGAGATACAGATAAATCTAGTAGACGAAGACGGAGATGGTGCAGCTCTATATGTGACTGCGGCTATTGACGAAGAGACAGGAGAGATTGAATTGGAGAGAGGGTTTGAAGATATATCGAGTGAAATGGATATAGAGGTAGAACTTGAGGATGGAGAACTTACAGACTTTAGTGATGAAGAACTGGATGATATGTGGAACACCGCGTTGAGAACAAACTCTTCACGAAGGTTGTTGAACTGAAACGAGCCCCTTTTGCATGGAGTGAAAAACGATTCCATGTTTTAAGGGGTATTCTATAAGCTAGGGCTATGACTGATCCTTACACTCCTGTCTGGACTACATTACTATTAATAGTTTTTCCTGTTGTGGTGGCTTATGTAGTGGACTATCTATACACTCTGTGGGATCGTACATTTCCAAAAGAACAGAAATACAGAGAATAATTATGGCAAATATTTCAAAACGAGAAAGACCTAGTTGGTATGTACCAGGCAAAACAGCGGCTGAGGTGCAGCATATAACAGAGCACGAGGCGTTGCAGATACTACAGAGATTAGCTCTAAATGGTAAGTGGAGTGATTATGAACATTTGCTGATGGCACGTTTCGGTGATATGCCAGACAAGCGGAGAGACATAAGAGAGATGTGTGAGGGAATAGTGGAGCAGAAAATGCGTGTAAAAGGAAAAGAGGGCAATGAGTAGTGAAGTTGCAGTAGTGACTTGTCTGTTTAATGGTAATAAGACTGATATAAAGTTACCCTATGGAGCCTTCCATTATGATACTACTTGGGTAGATAAATTGTATAGACAGGTGGAGCGGAATACCACCTACGCCTTTGACTTTATCTGTTTGGTGGATGAACCAGATTATGAGTTCTCTGAGCCTGTGCAAAATGTCATGTTGAATAATAGGCGTGGTGGGTGGTTGGCTCTGACAGAGATGTATAGAGCAGACATCACTACTCTACCACGCCTGACTATAGGGTTGGATACACTCATACTCAAGAACATAGATGATATTTTGAGCTACAGAGGGTTCTTCGCAGTGTGTACAGATCCAAGTATATCTAAACATACATTGAGTAGTATGGGAGTGATTGAGGGTCACGACCATGAAGGTAACAGGCCTTTCGATCTGAGAGCTAATTGTAATGCTCTAACTATGGCTACTACACCATTCATAAAAGATTGGCAAAATATGTGGGCTGAAAGAAAAAAAGAAATACTGACTGACGAATGGAATCATTTTTCTGGTGTGACTTCTGAGATGATGATTATACGCAATGAGTATCCATTTGCAGATAGACTAGATGTTTTGTATCCAGAAAAGATTTACAGTTATAAACATTGGATCATAGATCATCCAGAAGCATTAGAGACAGCGTCAATAGTATATTATGGTGGCCAACCTAAACAGTGCCACATGCTTGATAAACCTTGGGTAGCGGAGGCTTTTAGATGATGTGGAGAGAACGACATGGTAACAAAATACACGACACTGCTGTCGTTGATTGGGATAGAGTAGATATAGGCACTGGTAATGAGATAGGGCCGTACGTTTGTATAGGTACTGATGCACAGCATCGTACTGAACCATCCGATGGTAAAATTATTATAGGTGATAATAATATCATTAGAGAATATAGTACAGTCCATCTACCTACTCGATTTTCAAAAGTAACTTCAATCGGTAACAATTGTTATCTGATGGCCTTGTCACATATTGCACATGATTGTGTGGTGGAGGATAATGTGATCTTTAGTAACAATGCAACTCTTGGAGGTCATGTACATATCATGCAAAATTCACAGATAGGTTTTAGTGTAACTATCCACCAGCATCAAGTGATAGGTTCGTATTGTATGATCGGCATGGGTACAGTCATACCAAGAAATAAAAAGATCATACCGGGCAGTAAGTGGGTAGGCAATCCAGCAAAGATAATGGGAAAGAATTCAGTTGGTTTGGAGAGAGCTGGTATAACTGAAGAAATGTTAGAGGCTGAGAATATTCGATATGAAAAATTGTGTGGTAATGGGTAATGGACCCAGCAGTGCACTACATACTGGATCTGTAGATTATGCCTGTAATTTGAGTGGAGCAAAATATAACCCCAGAAGACTAGTAGCAGTCGATCCTTGGTTACAGTTCGATATAATTTCTACCAATTACATAGGTGAATGTTGTTTTGTTAATTATGAACCTATCCCTATTGATATACCAGTTAATATTGATGTGCTGGTGAATGGTGGTGGTATTCCAAGAGAGTATGACATAAAGGTACATAATCCAGAGATGGAAGACAATGCAATTGGTTGGTATTATTATGCAACTGGTGATATGCATTCTAAGTCTTGGGAAAGATATACAAAAGAAAGACCAGGCTATTGGAAACCCCATAGAGTCTATGTTTGTTATGTTCCAGAAACCATGAACATACATAATATAGAACCAATTGAATCTGGTGATAGTAGATTTGCACCAACTGGTGCGTATGCTTTACATCTTGCATCTCATGAGGCTGATATTATTGACATCTTTGGTTTTGATAGTGTTGCAGGTTCGATGGATACTGAAAGTAGTTTCGATCCAACTATTCATGGTCAAGAACAGAGTGACCATTTTACAGATTGGTATAAGAGAATTATGGAAAGATATAGTGAAGTGGAGTTTAGATGGCATACGAAAAAGGATTGATACTAATTCCTGCCCGATACAATAGTCATAGATTACCAGGCAAAGCATTAAAAGATATTGCTGGTAAAACCATGATCAGAAGAACATACGAGAGATGTAAACTGACTGACATGCACGCCATGGTGGTTACTGATGACAAAAGAATAGTCGATGAATGTCTCACTCATTCAATTCCAGTTGATATAGTTACCGAAGAATGTAAGACAGGTACGGATCGTGTTGCCAGATGTGCAGAGAGAAATCTTCAGGTAGATTGGATCATCAATGTACAAGGTGATGAACCTTTTGCAAATCCAGATGATATATTGAGAGTTGCTCATCAGATGGAAAATGGTGACCATCGAGAGGTGGTAAATGGTATGTCTCGTATTACGAATAAAGATGACTTGTTTAATGTGACCATTCCAAAGATGATTGCATGGGATGGGTTGTTGAAGTATGCAAGTAGAGCCCCTGTTCCTTATCCTTATGGTCCCACTGAAGACCTTTGGAAGAGGTCTGCAATGCAACAGGTTTGTGTCTATGGTTTTTTCAAACATCATCTTGAGAAGTTTCTGGAACAGACTGAAAAAACCAATTACGAAAGTATTGAAGATATAGAGATATTAAGATTTCATGAGATGGGTATTCCAGTAAGAATGTTAGAACTTGAAGGTAGTCCACTGCATGTGGATACACCAGCAGATTTAGAAAGAGCACAACTTATAGCAAAGGATTATGATGCCTAAAAGTAAGAACAACAGGAAAGGTAAAAGTAGAGATAGAAGACCAGTACCGCGTAGTGGTAAGAATGAGGGTAAAGTAGATTATCGTACTGCTCAACCTGCGCAAGAGGAGCCAAAACAGTGTCCATATCTTGACAGAGTTGCAACTTTACCTAATGCATTTACACCAGATGAATGTGCTCAGATTATCAATACGGCCTTGAATGATTGGGAACAACGTGAGTCTATGATTCAAAGAGATAAAGGTGATAAGATTGAACAGAACTTTGAGGAAGATTTAGACTATCGTAATACCACATTGTTCATACCAAAAGGGCCAGATGAATGGTTGTTCCCAAAGATATTGGGTGCTATAATGACTTTTAACAATTCTGAAAATGGATACGGATTTGATGTAAGGGGTTTAGCAGAACCACCTAATGTGATGCGTTATCAAGCACCTGACATAAATCCAAAAGGTAAGCCTGGCAAATATGACTGGCATATGGATGTCGGTCCTGGGCCAGTTCCTTCCATGAGAAAAATAAGTTACAGTATACTTCTAAACCCAGGCGAGTATGAGGGTGGTGAACTTTGTTTCCATGTCGGTAGAAATACAGATCCATATCCAGGCCAGACTGATCCAAAGGCAATCGGTAATATAGTCATGTTTCCATCTTATATGGTACATAGAGTATTACCTATGGTCAAGGGTACAAGGTATGCAGTAGTTGGATGGGCACATGGCAGTTCCTTTTCATAAATACAGATATGAAAGATAAAAACGGAATGACATACGAAGAACTACTAGATGAACTGAAGTCCATGAGGGCCCAGATAGTTCGGCACAAGAGCGTTACAAGAGAACTTCATCGTCTGGATGCTGAGTATTGGCATATCATGAAGATGGAGAAAAGGGGTGCACTTCCAGATATAGAGATTGTCAATGCCGATACAAGGAATACTAGAA
>CETI01004756.1_pt1 | contig 11581 bp, 11 predicted proteins | sample 361441 | NCBI WGS metagenome assembly CETI01 (sample SAMEA2622478, study PRJEB7988) | marine metagenome | biome: marine biome (ENVO:00000447); feature: deep chlorophyll maximum layer (ENVO:xxxxxxxx); material: "saline water (ENVO:00002010), including plankton (ENVO:xxxxxxxx)" | depth 90 m | reverse complement strand
ATATTAAGCATGAAGCAGCAGATGTTTTTTATCATTTGATTATGTATTTAGAAGCAAACAATGTTAAAATTGAAGAAGTTATGGAGGAACTTAATAAAAGAAAAAAATGAGTTACGATGATAATAATATATTTGCAAAAATCCTAAGGGGTGAGATTCCTTGCAATAAAATTTATGAAGATGAATTTGTTTTATCGTTCCACGATATAAATCCACAAAAAAAAATTCATGCGCTTGTTATTCCTAAAGGAAAATATATTGATCTTGATGATTTCAGCCAGAATGCTTCATCTGAGGAAATGGTTGGATTATTAAAAGGAATAAATACTGTTGCTAAACAACTTGGTATTTCAGTAGATACTGGAAAAGGTTATAGGGCACTAGCGAATATAAGTGATGATGGTGGTCAAGAAGTCCCCCATTTGCATTTCCATTTATTTGGAGGTGAAAAAATTGGCAAAATGGTATCGTGATAGCAAAAGTACATAGAAATTATTTAGAAATAAAATCTATTAAAGAACTCAATAACTCACAAAAACCAAGTGAAAATTGCAATTTGCAATTAATCGATCCGCCTGATTTTCAAATAAACAAATTTTTTTATAAACAAATCGGAAAAGACTTTAGTTGGATAGATAGATTATCATGGAATGAAAAAAACTGGATAGACTACGTAGAGGATACAAAAGTAAAAACATATGTATTGCAAGATAAAGAAGATTTAATTGGATATTTTGAGCAAATTTTTCATTTTGAAAAAAAAAATTGTGAAATAGCATATTTTGGAATTTTAAAAGAATATCATGGAAAAAAATATGGAGGATTTCTTCTAACCGAGGCAATTAAGAACTCTTTTATAAATGGAATAGAAAAAATATGGGTACACACATGTTCTCTAGATCATAAATATGCTTTAAAAAATTATCAAGCAAGGGGCATGAAAATATTTAAAACTGAAACAGTAAATTTAAATATTAATTAATATAGTTTTGAATATTAAAAATATTATTATTAACTGAAATATTCTTTTTAATCTCTGAAATAAATGTTTGAACTGTATTTTGGTAAATATCTGTTGTTTCCCAACCTATCAAATTTAAATCATTTTTATTAAAAAAAACCTTAATTGAATTATTTTCATAATCTAAATTAAATACATAATAAAAAGGATAATTAGAGTCTTCTCTAAGTTGATACATTTTTGATATTATAAAATTTTTATCTAAAATTAAATTAAGTGGTGTTTTGTCTAATGGATACCTATAATATTGGTTATTTTTATCACTATTAATTACCAATGATTTTCCATTAGAAACTAATATTTTATTATAAAAATCAATATACTCACAAAAAATTTTTTTTGGATAGACTATAACACATTCTCCTTTTTCTTTTTTTCCATCAATTTTTTGAACAAAATTAAATTTCATACTTTTTGTTGAGTTAAAATTATTTATTATTTGAGATATTATTGATGCATTAGCAAAATTGTTAAATAAAAAAAAAAATATAAACAAAAGAGTTCTCATTATTTAAGAACTTCTCTTTTTCCTACATGGTTAGCTTTACTTACTTCGCCGTTCATTTCCATTTGATCAATTATTCTTGCTGCTCTGTTATATCCAATTTGTAACTTTCTTTGTAAAAATGAAGTAGATGCTTTTCTTTCTGATTTGATAATTTCAAGAGCCGAGTCATATAATTCATCTATATTTTCTTTATCATTGGAATTTGGTGTCAATTCTTTTTCGTCTGCATAACTTAAAATTTCGTCTACATAGTTGGGTTCAGCTTGATTTCTTAAGTAATTGTTGATTTTCTCAATTTCACCTTCAGATACAAATGGCGCATGAATTCTTATAATTTTATTTGCTGATGACATATAAAGCATATCACCTTTACCAAGAAGTTGTTCCGCACCTTGTTCACCAAGGATAGTCCTGCTATCTATTTTAGATGTAACTTGAAAGGATATTCTAGTTGGAAAGTTTGCCTTTATAGTACCGGTAATTACATCAACACTTGGTCGTTGTGTAGCCATTATAATATGAATTCCGGCAGCTCTCGCCATCTGAGAAAGTTTTTGGATATAATTTTCTATTTCTTTTCCAGCTACTAACATTAAATCTGACATTTCATCAACTATTACAACAATATATGGCATTGATAATTTGTGTTTTTCATTGTAGCCGTCAATATTTCTAACTCCTACTCTTGTCATTAACCTGTACCTACTTTCCATTTCTTTAACGACCCATCCTAGTACAGAGGCTGCTCTTTTTGCCTCTGTAATAACAGGGCATAACAAATGTGGAATCCCTTCATAGGTTGATAGCTCAAGCATTTTAGGATCAATTAATATAAATTTACATTTTTCAGGAGTATGTCTGTACAACAAAGATAAAATTATAGTATTAATACATACTGATTTTCCTGAACCAGTTGTTCCAGCAATTAAAAGGTGAGGCATGGAACTTAAATCCCCAGTAATAGGTATACCAGATATATTTTTTCCAAGTGCTATAGGAAGTTTAATATTTTTTTTTGAAAAATCCGAACTAGAGATTATTTCACTTAAATACACATTTTCTCTTGAAGATTTTGGTAATTCAATACCAACTGTACTGCTCCCTGGTATTGTAGAAATTCTTGCAGACTCAGAACTTGTATTTCTTGCTATATCTTCAGATAAATTTATAATTTTTGAAACTTTAACGCCTGGAGCGGGCTCAAATTCATTTAATGTAACAACTGGACCATTGCTAATTTTTTTTATTTTTCCTTCTACTCCAAAATCTAATAGGATTTTTTCTAAAGCAGCATCATCTATTTTATTATCTGAAAGAATTTCTCTTTCTTTATTAGTTGGTTTTTTTAAAAAATCTTTAGATGGTAATTTAAATTTGTATTCTCTTTTTTCATTATTTTTATTTCCAAAAGAGAAATTTTCTTGAATTCTTGTTTGGTTATTATTTTCGTGTGGGATAATATCTTCATCAATATTTTCATTAAATGTACTAACAATATTTTTTTTTCTTTTAAAAAAAGATAAAATTTTTTTAATAAATAAAATAAATGATTTTAAACTAAAATTAATACTTAATAAAAATGTTATTGAAATAAGTATTAACAAAACATAATAACCAATTTGTTTATTTAAAAAAATTAATTTAATTAAGAAGCTATCTTCAAACAAATTTCCAACAAAACCATTATTACCATTAATTGTTAGCCAAAATGATTTTTCATGAAATATGGAAAAAAATAAACTTCCTAATATTGAGTAAATAATAATAAAAAAAATATTTTCTATAATTTTTAGAAAACTTTTATTTCTAAATATGTTTATTCCAGTAAAAAAAATTGTAAAAGGAACTAAAATTGAAATTAAACCAATGCTTTGATAAAAAATATCAGATGTAAAACTACCTTTTAATCCCAGGATATTATTAATTTCTGTATTTTCAGGAAATATAAAGTTAGGGTCTTCAGGAGAATAACTTATCAATGATAAAAATAATAAGATTGAAATTATTACTAATAACAATCCAACTGTTTCTGCCAATCTTTTCAAAGTAAAATCAACTATTTTGCCAAAAAAACTTTTTATTTCCATGTTATAAATTTTGATTTGTTGCTTTGTATCATTTAATTTTTATTGATAAAATTAAATAATATTATGAAAATTTGTTTAATTGGAAAAAACCTGACTAATTTAGTTCTAGCAAAGAATTTATCTAATAAAAACTTGGAAGTAGATATACTATTTGAGGAAAAAAAAGAGAAGAAATTTTCACAAAGAACTTTAGCAATATCAAAAGAAAATTTCAATTTCTTATTAAAAACAAATAATCAAATGAAAATATCAGCATGGCCAGTTAAAAATATAAAAATTTATAGTGACAAAAATATTTCAAAAGAATTATTAGAATTTAAAAATAAAAAAAAAGAAAGTTTTTTTCTTGTTAAATATATTGACATTTTTAATTCTTTTGAAAAGTTGTGCAAAACAAATAAAAAAATAAAGTTAAAAAAATTAGATTATTTAACTAAAAAGAAAAAATATAAATTAGTTATTAATTCAGATAAAAATACTAAGTTTTATTATAAGAAAATAGAAAAAAATTATAATAGTACAGCTTACACTGGTATATTGCATCATGAAAAAAAACAAATAAACAATGAAGCAATTCAAATATTTACTAAATTTGGTCCATTAGCTTTTTTACCATTATCTAAAACCAATACTTCAATAGTTTTTTCAATTACAAATAATCTTAAAATTAGCAAATCTCAAATATTAGATTTAGTAAAAAAATATAATTTAAAATATAAGATTAAAAAAATTAATGAACTTGAAAAGGGTAATCTTAAATTTTTTGTGCCAAGAAGTTACTTATATAAAAATACCTTATTTTTTGGAGATAATTTACATAGAGTTCATCCTTTGGCTGGCCAAGGTTTTAATATGACTATTAGAGATATAAAAATTTTGTCTTCTTTGATCGATCAAAAAATTGAACTAGGTTTGGAGCTAGATGAATCATTATTTTATGATTTTCAAAAAAAAACTAAACATTTAAATTATATATTTGGAATGGGTGTAGATTTTATACATGAATTTTTTAAAATTGACGCTAAGACAAAAAATATATTATCCAATTCTATTTTTGGTCTACTGGGTAAAAATAAGTTATTACAAAAATATGCAAATTTAATTGCCGATAAAGGTATTAATATTTAATTACTGTAAAGTTTTATTGTTAAAGCTATCCAAAGAATATATTTTTAATATTTCTTCTAATTTTTCTTTTCTTATATTTATATTTTTAGTTTCTAATAAAATTTGTTTTTCTTCTAGAGAAAATGGAGATGCCATTGAAAGTGCATTTACTGTTTGGCTAAGATTTTTTTTCTCTATTTCTTTCCAATCAACTAAATAACCATGTTTTTTGAATAAATATTTTAAATCTTTAAATATAGATTTTAAATCTGTATTTTTAATTTCTTCTTTTTTTTTATTTAAATCTTCTAAATATTCTTCAAAATTTATTTTGCAAACTCTAAAAAGTTTTTCATTTTTTTCTTCAGAAATTATTCTGAAACGGCAAATACCATTTAATATAATTAAATACCTACCATCTTCTGTTTCATTAAAGCTTGTAATTTTACCAGCACATCCAACATCATACAAATTTGGCTCTTTAAAATTTCCAGTTTTTTTTGGTTGAATAATTCCAATCATTCTATTTCCTTTCATACTATCATCTATCATTTCTATATATCTTGGTTCGAAAATATTGAGTGGTACCGTTGTTTGAGGAAAAATTATAAAGTTAGTTAAAGGAAAAATGGCAATTTTATTTGGTAAATCTTCTTTTTTCATTTTTTAATATTGTTTTTATAAACAATTCTATACAAATTTAAATATTTGAAAAGTGTTTTACAAAAAAATAGTTTAGGTAAATTACTTATATAAAATTTAACTTTATTAATGATTAAAAAAAAATTAACTCTTGATAAAAAAACTATTATTAATTTTTTTAATGAAAAAAAATTTAATAAAATTTCCAAACATTCTAAATATCTTATTGAATCTTATTCAATGGATATTGATATTTGCAAATTAATAGTGGCAAGTGAAATAAGCTTACAAAATTATTTAAGAGCAGAACAATATATAAAAAAAATTATAACCAACAATCAAAATGATGAAATGTATTATTTATATGGAAATGTTCTTAAGGTACAAAATAAATTTACCGAAGCTATAAATGCTTATAAAAATGCCATATCTTTAAATAAAAATTTTTCACAAGCATATAATAATCTTGCTAACACTCAAAAAAAAATAAACGAAAATGAAAATGCAATTAATAATTATATTAAAGCAATTAAAACAAACCAAAAAAATCTTGAAGCGTATTTCAATCTAGCAAATTTATATAGATCTGAAAAGAAATACGAAGAAGCGATACAAAATTATCAAAAAGTATTGGAATTGAATCCGAATTTTGTTGACGCTATTAATAATATAGGTGCGATAGAATTAATACTTGGTAATTTCAAAAGTGGATTAAAATATTTTAAAAAAACTATAGAAATAGATAAATTTAATTCAGAAGCTTATATTAATTACGTATCAGCTCAAAAAATTGTTCCTGAAGATGAAATATTTTTAAAACTTCAAAAATTTGTTGAGATAGAAAAATTATCAGAAACACAAAATATGAAAATGTACTATGCTCTTAGCAAATCCTATTTTGATATAGATAATAATGAACCAGCGTTTGAATATTTACAATTAGCAAATGAAATGAAATTAGAAGAAATGGAATATTCATTCAAAAAACAATCTAAAAATTTTAAAAAAATAAAAGAATATTTTTCACAAAATTTAAAATTTTCACTAGATTCATATAATTTTAAATCAACCCCAATTTTTATACTTGGCATGCCTAGATCGGGTACAAGTTTAATAGAACAGATTATCTCTAATCATTCTGATGTTTTTGGTGGTGGAGAACTTGATATACTTCCTTCAACTATTGAAAATTCTGGATGGGAAAAAAATAATAATATTATAAATACTGTAGAAAAAATTAGAAATGGATATTTATCAAAACTTAACAAGATTTCAGATAAAAAGTTTATAACTGATAAATTGCCTGGTAATTTTAAATGGATTGGATTTATCATAAGTTCAATTCCAGAAGCAAAAATATTACATATAAAAAGAAATCCTATGGCAATATGTTGGTCGAATTATAAATCAAATTTTAATAATACGGGAATGGGATTTACTCATAAACAAGAATATATTGCCGAATATTATTCATATTATAAGGATTTAATGAATTTTTGGGAAATTAAATATCCTAATAAATTTATTAATATAAGTTATGAAGAACTTGTTGAAGATTACGAAATTAATATTAAAAAAATTTTTGATAAGTTAGGATTAAATTGGCAAAATAAAATTTTAGATTTTCATAATAACAAAAGACCTGTTGAAACAGCATCATTCCTTCAAGTAAGAAAAAAAATTTATAAAAATAGTTCCGACCAATGGAAAAAGTACAAAGATTATCTAAACCCAATGATGAAAGTATTAATAAAAAATAAAATAGATTTTTAAGAAAAAAATTAAACTTGATATGGATATTTCAAATTTGAAAAATGAACATGATCAGTTAGCAAAAATTGTTCAAAGCTATAATCAAGATTCATTAAAAAATACATTATTTTTAGCTAATTATTGCAAATCACAGTTTCCAAAATTAAATGATATTCCAATCTTTCATAACATAATTGGTTTAATTAATTTAAGATTGAAAGATTGGGATCAGTCGATAAATAATTTTGAAACAGCCATTAATATAAATTCTAATTTTGTAGAAGCATATTATAATTTAGCTCTGGTTTATTTTGATAAAGGAAAATTAGAAAATTCTTATAATTATTTAATAAAATCAATCAATATAAAAAAAAACTACAAAAAAGCTAAAAATAAAATTATAGAATTGCTAACTTTTTATCAACCAACAAATATATCTGACAATTATTTATCAAAACTTAACGAAAAAATAAAAGGAATTCCTTATAATATAGATTTTTCGAAAAAAATTACAGATGAACAAATTAAGAATTATTATGAAAGATGCAAAAAAATAGTTGAAGAAAATTTAGACGATCTTTCATATAATAAGTATCAAATTTTTAAAAGAAAATCTGTATTTTTAAATTGTGAAAGGCATAAAGGAATATTTAATGAAAATAATACAATCCCCAAATATTGTTTTAGTTGTTTTAAAGTAGTTATAAAATTAAAAAATTTATTTGATTTAATCAAAGTTTCCTTAATTTTTGATCAAGTAAATTATTTTTTTAATTTTAACAGAAAAAGTTTAATTGATAAAAGATATGGTGAGATTTCTTACAAAAGTTTAATTTACTGTTCTAGCATTAAAGAAGTATATGATGTTGAAAAAAATACAAAAAATATTTTAAATAAAATTATAGGCAATAACATTGTTATTGAAAGCAAAAGAGGATGTACTGAATTTGCATTATCTTTTCCAAATTATAAGAAAATATTTAAAGATAAATCAAAACTTATGAAATATCCTGATGAATGGCTTATTAATGAAAAAAAATTTGACGAGGTTAATACAAAAAATAATGTTGAAACTAAGAGAGTTATCCAAGATACTATAACAGGATTTTCATTAAATAATTTTCTTATAATCAATAATTGGTTAAATGATTAACTATTGCTTGTTTTTTAAAAAACCGCTATTTATAATGAGTTTTAAACAAGCGGGCATAGCTCAGTGGTAGAGCGTCTCGTTGCCAACGAGAAGGTCGTGGGTTCGAGTCCCATTGCCCGCTCCAAAAGTTAATTGATATTATTATTTAAATGTTAAATTATTTATAAATGAGTGATCTAGCCGACAAAAAATGTATTCCGTGCGAGGGAGGAATACCAAATTTTGATATAACAGAAATTCATAAATATCTTAAAATGGTAGATGGATGGAAAGTCGAGTCTGATGAAAATAAAATTTATTTTTTGATAAAAGAATTTAAATTTAATAATTTTAAAGAAAGCCAAGAATTTGTTAATAAGGTTGGAGAAATCGCAGAGAATGAAGGACATCATCCAGACATTTGGTTTGGTTGGGGGTATGCAAAGATTAAAATTTTTACTCACGCAATAAAAGGATTACACGAAAGTGATTTTGTTTTAGCTGCAAAAGTCGATAAGATTAATTAGTGTTTAAAATGCCTAGTTTTTGAAAAAACTAATATAGTATTTGTTTGATTTGCAAACTTAATAATTTCTTTGTCTCTAATTGATCCAGATGGTTGAATTACTGCAGAAACACCAGATTGAATTAATCTTTCTATCCCGTCAACAAAAGGAAAAAAAGCGTCAGAAGCTGCAACTATTTCATCATTTTCATTAATATTTTGAAATTTATTCATTTTATCAATAGCAATTTTGCAACTATCTAACCGACTTGGTTGTCCAGCTCCTATCCCAACTGTTGTTTTATTTTTTGTTAGAACTATTGCATTTGATTTAACGTTGCGACATATATTAAATGCAAACAACAAATTATTAAGCGTTTGTTTATTTGGTTTTTTCTTCGAAACAACTCTTATATTTTTTTTTGTAAAATTATTATTATCAGGACTTTGAAACATTAGAGAATTGAAATTTGAAGTAACATTATGTAAATTACTAATTTTTAAATCAGAAGCATCAATAATTCGAATATTTTTTTTTTTTTTAAGAATTATAAGTGCTTTTTTATCAAATCCATTTCCAATAATAATTTCAAAAAATAATTTATTTAATTCTAATGCTAATTTTTTACTAACTTTAAAATTGCAAGATACTATTCCTCCAAAAGCACTGAGGGGATCACATGCCAATGCTTCCTTGTAACTTTTTATTTTATCATTATGAACAGATATTCCACAAGGATTAGCATGTTTCACAATAACAGTGCCTAAATTCTTAGGAAGAGTTTTAGATATATTTAAAGCTGAATATAAATCATTATAGTTGTTATAACTAAGTTTTTTTCCATGTAGTTGGACTATATCCAGAGATTTATCGTAACTATAAATTGCTGCTTCTTGATGGGGATTTTCTCCATATCTTAATTTTTCAATTATATTTCCATAAACTAATTTTCTTTTTGGAAATAGAATTTTTGTTTTACTTGTAAAATAATTAGCTACAATCGAGTCATAATATGATGTTTCATTAAAAGCTTCTTCAGATAATTTTTTTCTTAATTTGATAGTGGTTGATCCTTTATACTTTTGAAGTTCTTTAATTAATTCATTATACTGTTCAATATTGGTAATCACTGCTACATCGTTATAATTTTTTGCAGCCGCCCTAACTAAAGTTGGGCCGCCAATATCAATATTTTCAATTATTTTTCCATGATTTCTTGTTTTTTTAAGCGTTTTTTCAAATGGATAGAAATTAACTATAACAAGATCTATATTTTCATATTTATTTAATCTCATTTGTTTTTTGTGAGATTTATTATTTCTTTTATTTAAAATACCAGCGTGAATTTTTGGATGTAATGTTTTTACTCTTCCCTCTAAAATTTCAGAAAAATTAGTAAATTTTGACAATTCATCACACTTATAGCCTAATTTCTTTATTTCTTTGTAAGTGCCACCTGAGCTAATTATTTTTATTTTAAATTTTTTTAATATTTTTAAAATTATTTTTAATTTATTTTTGTCTGACACAGATATAAGTGCTTGTTTAATTAATTTTTTTGATGACATAATTATAAATTACCATTTAATCTTATTAATCCAAGTTTTGTATTCAATTGTTTTAAAATTTAAATTTGATTGAAGAAACCAAGTTTCAAAAATTTTATTTCTTTTTAGATTAGAGTAAACATTTTTTACTCCTATTTTGTAGCCATATGGTTTAAGAAATTCCTCAGCTAATTTTGAATAATCAACATTTTCTTTGTATTTATCTGTTTCAAAAGCTATGTACTTGGGTCTGACACCATCATTAATAATTTTTTTTAAAGCTAAAAAAGTTTTATCTTGAGGATCTATGTCACATGATAAAAAATCTACATTAAAAGGCAAATTGTTTTCTAATATTGCTTTGTCATATCCAAATTTTAATGCGTCTTCCCAATATATTTTATTTTTTCTTTCTGAGCATAATTCCCAAAGTTTCTTGTTATTAATATTAAAATCTACACAAAAACCTCGCCATTCATAATTAACTTCTAAATTATAACTATTGCTATTGTCTATTGGTTCGCCAGCTCCAATATCTATATAGGTCCCATTTTTGCCAAACAATTCTATAGCAAATAAATCTTGGCCTGCCTGGGAATACTCTGAAATTTTATAGAAAAAACCTAAAATTTTTTTTTTTAAAGTTCCATATTGTTTAATCAAAAATTTTCTCCTGTAATATTATATTTTAGAATTATCCCTAATTTTTTTCATTTTATCTTACTTATTTCCCACTCAATTAACTGATCTTCTTTATGAGTCTTTCCAGATATAAAAATATTTTGGTTTTCACTATAGCTATTTTTTTTACCGAAATATAATCCATTTTCTACACCTATAAGACCATGATTTGTAAAAAATCTCCAACCTGAATTTTCTAGCTCTATTAAAATAATTCGATTATCTTGAGTTTTTGTTACCTTCGAACTTGGCATTAAGTGAAATCTAATTTCAAAATTTGTAGATATATAATTTTTTTTTTTTATTAATTTATCTTTACCTAAAATTTTATTTGATTCAGGAAAATATTCTAAAGTTCTTTCATGTATAGTACCAAAGTCTTTTAGGTAACCATTATGTGAACTTTTTATACTCCAGAAATTTTTTTCAAATACTATATTTTTATTAAGAGATTTTAATCCTTTTTCTAAAATTGTTTGTCCATTTTTTTTTTTAAAAGTAGAAGTAGATTTATTATTTAATATTAAAGTTGAATGAGCTACAGATGATTTAGAAATATTATTTAATTTATGATTTTGATTTTGAAAGTAACCTGAATT
>CETI01108575.1_pt1 | contig 11649 bp, 10 predicted proteins | sample 361441 | NCBI WGS metagenome assembly CETI01 (sample SAMEA2622478, study PRJEB7988) | marine metagenome | biome: marine biome (ENVO:00000447); feature: deep chlorophyll maximum layer (ENVO:xxxxxxxx); material: "saline water (ENVO:00002010), including plankton (ENVO:xxxxxxxx)" | depth 90 m | reverse complement strand
TATTCCTCTTCGGTCTCACCTTTCCATGCAAACACTGGTATGCCTACTTTTGCAATTGCTGCTGCAGCATGATCTTGGGTTGAAAAAATGTTACAAGATGACCATCTTACTTCTGCGCCTAATTCTACAAGTGTTTCAATTAATACTGCTGTTTGAATAGTCATATGCAAACATCCAAGAATTCTAGCTCCTTTAAGGGGATGCTTGCCTTTATACTCTTTTCTTAATGCCATCAATCCTGGCATTTCAGTTTCTGCTAAGGAAATTTCTTTTCTTCCAAAATCTGCAAGGTTTATATCTTTTACTTTGAAATCTGTCATGAGCGAAGTTATTTAGCAATATTATTTAAAATAATCAACTTTTGTTTAAACTCCTGGAAAAGAAATTTCGATTTTTGCACCCTTGACCTTATTGTTTGATGCTAAAATATTGCCATTATGGAGTTCAACCAAATTTTTCACTATATTTAACCCTAAACCAGAGTGTTTACCGAACTTATCTGGTCTATTACTATAAAATCTTTTAAATATTTTTTGAGTATCATTTTCTCTAAAACCCTCTCCTTCATCTACTACCTTTAAATTTACAGATCCATTTTTTTTTTCTAATTCAACAATAATTTCTTGATTATTTTTACTGAATGAAATTGAATTATCTAGTAGATTTGCAATTATTTGCTCAATCCTATTTTCTATTCCTAATATATGATAATTTTTTTCTCCATTAGTTTTCATCTTTATTGATATTCCTCTTTTAGAATCATATATACTGTTGAAATCATCAACAACTGACTTAGTAATTAAAATTAAATCTAATTTTTTCATTTTTTCTGAAGAAATAGCAACCTCATCTTTTAACATTTGTGAGTAGTCTGTTATTAATCTTTCTATTCTTTCCACATCATGTGAAACTATACCAATGAGTTTATCTCTTTGATCTTTGTCTTCGGTTTCAGATATTATTTCTGAAGCACTTTTCAATGATGCTAGTGGGTTTCTAATTTCATGTACTAAATCAGTTGAAAAATTTTCTGCAGTATTTATTCGTTTTTGCAATTCATTTGTCATTGCATCAAGCGATTTAGACAGCTTACCTAATTCATCATTCCTTTTCTTGATTGGTTCGATATCTAATTTTATTTTTGTCTTATCTTTAATTATATTAGTATAATTAACTAGGTTTTTAATTGGTTTTAAAAAATATCTATTTAAAACAAGAGAAAAAACAATAATAACTATTACAACAGCAAAAAATGTTCGTATAATAAAATTTTTTCTTTCATTAATTGCAGTTTTTATTTCATTTGCATTTTCTGTTATAGCTAAATATCCAATATTTTTTTTACCATCATTAACATTTTTTATTGTGACCAAAAAAAATTGGTTATAAGTTTCTTCTGTAAAAGTATAAGGTTTTCCAAATTCTTTAGAACTTGCATAATTTGAAACAATATCACTTATTGATAATGCCTTCTTTTTTTTTTTAGTTACGTTTTCTTTATACTCTAAATTATCAGTTTCATTTAATTCACTTAACTCAATTATTTCTAACTTTTGAGAAAATGATCTTGGGTCAAGATCTAAATTATCAGTATCTCCTATTAAATTAAATTTATCATCAAGTATAATAACTCTATCCAAATTCTGAAAAAGAAAACGAGTGGAAAATAAAAATTTTTTAATTTCATTTTCAGTAAAATCTATTTTTAATCTATTAATATTATCTATAGTGTTATCAATGATTTTAATATGATTTGATGCTTTTTTATTTATTAAGCTTGGTTGAATTGTATCTAAGTAAACTACAGTAAAACTTCCAATAACAATAAAAATAATTAAATTTATAAATATAAATTTTTTAAGTATAGATAAATTCGTTATAAGACTACTAAACATTAATTTACGTTCCAACGATATCCACTTCCATATCTTGTTTCAATTGCAGAAAATTCACTGTCTATTTTTTTGAATTTTTTTCTAATTCTTTTAACATGACTATCTATAGTTCTATCCTCAATATCAGTGTCCTCTCTATAAGCGATATCCATTAATTGTGACCTTTCTTTAATAATCCCTGGTCTTTTTGCTAATTCTTGAACAATCAAAAACTCAGTTGTTGTAAGCTTATCTGGTAGAGATTTTCCTCCCCATTCACATTCTAATTGCGAAGGATCTAATCTTAATTTTCCATGAGAAATGATATTTTTTGAATCTTCGATAATATTTATATTTTTTTTTCTAAGCTGAACTCTTATTCTTTCAATTAACACTTTAACAGAAAATCCACCTGATTTCTTTATAAAATCATCAGCACCAAGCTTTAAACCTAAAAGTTCATCTACCTCTTCATCTTTTGAAGTCAAAAAAATTACAGGTAAAGAAGTTTTTTTTCTTAATTTTTTTAATAATTCTTCACCATCCATTTTTGGCATTTTAATATCTATTACTGCCAAATCTGGAGGAGTTCTAGATAAACCTATAAGTGCACTTTCTCCGTCTAAGTACGTTTGAACTTTAAAACCTTCTTTTTCTAATGCAATGCTCAAACTTGTTAGAATATTTCTATCATCATCAATTAATGCAATTGTATGATTCATAATTATTTAGTTAAAAATACTAAATTGTTCTAATTTGGGCAAGACTTCTTGATTAATGAAGATCCCCCCAATTACTTCCTGAATTTATATCAACCAGCAAAGGTATAGAAAATGAGTGTAGATTACTATCTTTTACACTTGACATTTCCTTCTTAATTATTTTTGTGTATTCGCTAACACTTGATTTTACTGTTTCAAAAATTAATTCATCGTGAATTTGAAGTAATATCTTACATTCAACATTTTTAACCTCCTCAAATTTTTTACTAATACGAATCATTGCCATTCTCATAATTTCAGATGCTGACCCTTGGATGGGAGCATTAATTGCTGCCCTTTCTTGGAAATTTCTTACATTATAATTTTTATCATTTATACCTGTTATATGAGTTTTTCTTCCAAAAATATTTTTAACATAACCACTTTTTCTACAAAATTTTATGGTGGAAACCATGTATTCCTTAATTTCAGGAAATTTAATAAAATAAGAATTTAAAAAATCTTCTGCTTCATTGTTGGAAACATTTATTTGTTTAGCAAGACCGTATTGGGAGATACCAATAAATTATTCCAAAATTTATAGCTTTAGCTTTTCTTCTCATATCAAAATCTATTTTTTTTATATCTACATTAAATACTTGACTTGCAGTTAATGAGTGTATGTCTTCATTATTAATGAACGCTTTTTTAAGTTCTTTAACATCTGCTAGGTCAGCAAGAATTCTCATTTCAATCTGATTATAGTCTGCTGAAATAAGACATGAATTTTTTTCTGCTATAAATCCTTTTCTTATATCTTTTCCATCTTCACTTTTAATTGGAATATTTTGTAAATTAGGATCACTTGACGCCAAACGACCAGTTGATGTAGCTGCTAACAGAAAAGAAGTATGTACTCTTTTAGACTTAGGATTTAAATGTTCTACTAAAGAATCTGAATAAGTATTTTTTAGTTTTGCAACCTGCCTCCAATCCAAAACTAATTTTGGAAGCTTGTGTCCTTTAAAAGCTAAATCTTCTAAAACTGCTGCACTTGTTGCATAGCTTCCTTTTTTTGTTTTTTTAAGTGATGCTATTTTCATCTCATTATATAATACTTCTCCAAGTTGTTTCGTTGATCCAATATTAAATTCTTTATTTGCTATTTTAAATATTTCTTTTTCTAGAATATTTATTTTTTTTTCAAATTTCTTAGATAATGATTTGAGAATATTTGTATCTAATTTAATTCCATCAATTTCCATTAATGCCAATATTTTTATTAATGGTTTTTCAAATGTTTCATAAATATTTGTTAATTTTTCATTTATAATATTTTTATAAAATATTTTATAAAGTCTTAAAGTTACATCCGCATCTTCAGCGGCATAATTTTTTGCACTATTAATATCAACTTCGCTAAAATTAATTTGTTTTTTCCCAGAGCCTACTAATTCTTTAAATGAAATAGTTTTATGGCCTAAATGAATTTTGGATAAAGTATCCATGTTATGTCTATTTTTACCTGCGTCAAGCACATAGGACATCAACATAGTATCCTCCATACAATTCATGATAACACCTCTATGATATAATATTATGAAATCAAATTTAATATTTTGTCCAATTTTTTTTATACTTGGATCTTCTAATATTGGTTTAAGAATTTTTAAAACTTTTTTCTCATCAAAATTATTTTCATTTAAATGTCCTATGGGAATATAGCCTGCTTTACCAATATCAGTTGATATAGATATTCCTACTAAGTTGGCTTGGTGAGGGTCTAAAGATGTTGTTTCGGTATCTATTGCCAATGCTCCTTTTTCCTCTATTTCAGCAATCCATTTTTTCAAGTCATTTTCATTTTGTATTAAAACGTAATCTTTATTATTAATTTTTTTATAACTTTCATTGTTTTTTTTTTCTTTTTCAAATTGAAGTTCGCCATATTTAGAAATTACTGAACTTAACAACCTATTAAATTCCATTTCTCTTAAAAAATTATAAAGTTTTTCTTTATCTATTTCTTTTAATTTAAAATCTGCAACATCATCTTTAATGGGAACATCTTTTTTAAGTGTTACAAGTTTTTTACTTATTATCGCTTTATCTTTATTCTCTAACAATGTTTCTCTTCTTTTATTTTGTTTAATTTTATCTGCATTACTTAACAAGTTTTCTAGTGTTTTATATTCTTTAATTAGTTCAGCTGCAGTTTTGACTCCGATGCCAGGAACGCCTGGAACATTATCGCTGCTATCTCCGGCTAAAGCTTGAACATCAATTACTTTATCTGGACTTACTCCAAATTTTTTTTCTACATCTTCATTTGATATGAATTTGTTTTTCATTGGATCATAAATTCTGATATTTTTTTTAAATAATTGCATTAAATCTTTATCAGACGAAACGATCGTTACCTTTCCACCTTTTTTAATAATCTGTTCTGAATACGTAGCTATTAGATCATCTGCTTCATAATTAATTAATTCAATAGAAGGTAAATTAAATGCTTTAACTGATTTTCTAATAAAATTAAATTGTGGTATTAAATCATCTGGAGCATCATCTCTGTTAGCTTTATATTCAGAATAAATTTCATTTCTAAAATTTTTCCTAGCAGAATCAAAAATTACTGCAAAGTGAGTAGGTTTATCTTTATTGTCTTCTGATTTTGAGTCTTCAAGTAGTTTAAACAGCATATTGCAAAAGCCATTTACTGCACCTGTTGGCATGCCATCACTTTTTCTGCTAAGTGGAGGTAATGCGTAATAGGCTCTAAAAATATATCCTGAGCCATCAATAAGATAATAATGATCAGTTTTATTTATATTTGACATATAATTGTGTTATTTATTTTAAATCACATGTTATAAATCTATAATTATTTATGAACAAACAAAATGTAATTTCTATCAAGAATCTTAACAAAATATATTTTAAAAATAGTTCTAAATCTATTAATGCATTAAATAATTTAAACTTAGAAGTGAAAGAAGGAGAGATTTTTGGCTTATTAGGCCCTAACGGCGCAGGAAAAAGTACCTTTATAAATATTCTTGCTGGAACCACTGTTAAGTCATCTGGCGCAGTAAATGTTTGGGGTTTTGATTTAGATAGAAATCCTAGACAAGTTAAAGCATCTATTGGAATTGTTCCTCAAGAGGTAAATGTTGATCCTTTTTTTACCCCTGAAGAACTTTTAGATCTGCAGGCTGGTTTATACGGAGTTAAAAAAAAAGATAGAATTACTAATACAATATTAAATTTAGTATCTTTAGAAAAACAAGCGAATAGTTATACAAGAAGTTTATCTGGAGGAATGAAAAGAAGATTATTAGTTGCTAAAGCATTAGTTCATCAGCCACCAATAGTAATTTTAGATGAACCAACAGCTGGGGTTGATGTAGAACTTAGAAATAATTTGTGGGAAAATGTAAAGTTGTTAAATAAACAAGGTGTTACAATAATTTTAACAACTCATTACTTAATTGAAGCAGAAAAAATGTGTAATCGTATCGGAATTTTAAATAATGGAAATTTAGTGGCTCTGGATAGTACAAAAAATTTATTAAAAAGAATTCAAACCAAAAAAGTAATTTTTATAGTCAATAATCAAGTCAAAATTGAAGAAAATTCATTTGAATCATTAAATATTTTTGAAAATTCAATAAATAAATTAGTTGTTTCTTATGAAAAAAGTAAACTAAATATAAGCAATTTAATAAATTTTATTAGTAAACAAAATATTAAAATATTGGATATTTCGACAGATGATGGTGACTTAGAGGACGTTTTTGTTAGGTTAACAAAAAACTAGATTAATTAAGATATAAGGAGTAAAATAATAATATGGAATTAGTTAAATCAATAGTTAATCAAAAATTATTAAAATCTGTTATTGTTATATTTCTTGGTTCAATTTTATTAACTTTATCTGCAAAATTTAAAATTCCTTTTTATCCTGTGCCAATGACAATGCAAACATTTGTTGTGTTATTTCTTGGATTAGCATTTGGATATAAAATTGGTATAGCTACAGTAACTCTTTATTTGCTAGAAGGAATAATTGGACTCCCCGTTTTTGCTAATTCTCCAGAAAAAGGAGTGGGTATAATTTATTTTACTGGACCAACAATGGGATATTTAATCGGTTTCTTGTTGGCAGTTTATTCTGCCGGAGTTCATAAAGATTTGATTAACTTCAGTAATTATAAATATATTAATATACTTACAGTATTTTCAAGTTTGCTTGTTTCGGTAAGTTTTATATATATTTTAGGTTTGGTGTGGTTGGGATATTTGATTGGTTGGGACAAACCAATTTTCAAATTAGGAGCTCAACCTTTTTTGTTAGCAGAATTATTTAAATTATTTCTATTATCAGCCTTGTATCCTTGGATAATTAAATTAAATAAAATTATCTAGGGGATCTTTTAGATAAAATTCTTTGCAAAGTTCTTCTATGCATTTTAAGTCTTCTTGCTGTCTCAGAGACATTTCTATTACATAGTTCAAAAACTCTATGTATGTGTTCCCACTTAACTCTATCAGCTGACATTGGATTTTCCGGTGGCTCTGCTTTGGTATTAGGATCTGCTAACAAAGCTTTCTCAACATCATCCGCATCTGCTGGTTTAGCCAAATAATCTATTGCGCCTTCTTTTATCGCTGCAACTGCAGTGGGAATATTTCCATAACCTGTCAACATTACTATTCTACTTTTAGAATTTGTTTGTTGAATTTCTTTTACAACTTCCAGTCCATTTCCGTCTCCGAGTCTTAAATCAACTACTGCAAATGCTGGTTTTATTGTCTTTAGTACCTCTAGTCCTCTTTTTACACTTTCAGCTTGTGAAACTAGAAAACCTTTTTTTTCCATAGCCCTGGCCAATCTCTCTCTAAATGGATTGTCATCATCAACTATTAATAGAGATTTATCATCAAATTCAGCTATTTTTATAATTTTTTGAGATCCTGTCATAGTTATACATATGGTGATGATTTTTTTCTAATCAAGGTAATTATTTTCTTTACATTAACTTATATATCTCATAAATGCTTTTTTTAATGAAATTTGCATAGCTGTTATGTAAATTTTTTTTATTAGATTTTTTTTGGGGCTAAAATGGAAAAATTTAAAAATATTGACGAATTGGTAAGTCAATTAAAACCGAGTGAACCAGTATATTGTATCAGAAAAAAATCGATACAATTAGCGTCTGGTTACTTTAGAAAAAAATTTCCTGGTAAAATTTTGTATGCGGTAAAAACAAACCCACACCCATTTGTTATAAAAACTCTTTATGACAGTGGTATTACTAATTTTGATGTAGCTTCAATAAAAGAAATAGAAACGATAAAAGAAATAAGCCCAAAAGCTAAATGCTCTTTTATGCACTCTGTAAAAAGTAGAGAAAATATTTATGAAGCCTATTTTAATCACGGTGTTAAAACTTTTTCACTTGATACTAAGGATGAGTTAATTAAAATAATTGAAAGCACCAATCAGGCTAAAGATTTAGAATTATTTGTTAGAATCTCTGTTTCAAATGAACATGCAGAAATTGACTTATCAAAAAAATTTGGTGCAGCCAATTCGGAAGCTACAGGATTATTAAGGTTAGCTAAACAATATGCAAAAAAAGTGGGACTAAGTTTTCATGTGGGATCTCAATGCATGCATCCAATTTCTTACGTTAAAGGAATTTCTGAAATTGGATCAGTAATTAAAAAAACAAAAATAGTTCCCGATTATATTAATGTTGGAGGTGGTTTTCCAACTATATATCCTGATTTAATTCCACAATCATTAGACAACTATTTTAGAGAAATTAATATTGCATTAGAAAATTTAAAATTAAAAAAATTACCTGAAATTATTTGTGAACCAGGACGAGCGCTAGTTGCTGAAAGTGGATCAACTGTAGTAAGAGTAAATTTAAAAAAGAAGCAAAAACTTTATATAAATGATGGAACTTATGGAACCTTATTTGATGCTGGAGTTCCAAATATAGTTTACCCTTCAAGATTAATAACCAGTGGAAGAATTATTTCAAAAAAAATGACTGCATTCGATTTTTATGGACCAACATGTGATAGTATGGATTATATGAAAGGTCCTTTTGTATTGCCAAACAATATCAAAGAAAATGATTATATTGAACTTGGACAGTTGGGTGCTTATGGACTAACATTCAGAACTCAATTTAATGGTTATTATTCAAATAACATTTTTGAAGTTGAAGACGATCCAATAATGACAATGTATGACAAAAAAGCTAATAGTGAGTTCCTAGTTGCTTAAATGTCTAATAAAAAAAATTTAGGTCATAACTCTAAAAAAGATTTTCTTAAAAAACCTGTAGAACATATCGACATAAAATCTTTTGATTCTAGAAATATTATTTCCTCAATGAAAAAAATGTCATTTGTTTCAAGAGAAACTGCTAATGCAGCGAATATTTTTAACGAAATGATTAAGGATAAAGACTGTACAATATTTTTAACTTTAGCAGGGTCAACTTCTGCCGCAGGATGCATGCACATTTATAGAGATATGGTAAAATATAATATGGTGGATGCAATAGTAGCAACGGGCGCGTCTATAATTGATATGGATTTTTTTGAAGCTTTAGGTTTTAAACATTATCAAGGTTCTCAATTTCAAAACGATGGTGAATTAAGAAAAAACTATATTGATAGAATATACGATACATACATAGATGAAGATGAACTACAGATGTGTGATAAAATTATTTGCGATATTGCAGATAAGTTAGATCCAAGAAGCTATACATCGAGAGAATTCATTAATGAAATAGGGAAATATTTAAAATCAAATGCTAAAAAAGAAGGATCTCTTATCGAAACAGCATATGATAATAATGTTCCAATATTTTGCCCAGCATTTACAGATTCTAGCGCAGGATTTGGGTTGGTAATGCATCAAGAAAAAAATCCAAAAAAACATTTAACAATAGACTCTATAAGAGAGTTTAGAGAGCTTACTGAAATAAAAATTAATTCAAAAGGATCAGGGTTATTTATGATTGGTGGCGGTGTGCCAAAAAACTTTATTCAAGATACTGTTATATGTGCTGAACTTCTAGGCAAGGAAGTTGATATGCATAAATATGCAATACAAATTACTGTTGCGGATTCTAGAGATGGTGCGTGCAGTAGTTCTACTTTAAAAGAAGCAAGCTCTTGGGGAAAAGTTGATGTTACAAAAGAACAAATGGTATTTGCTGAAGCAACTAGCGTACTTCCTTTGATTGCAAGTGATGCTTATCATAGAGCTGAGTGGAAAAATAGAGATAGAAAAAATTTTTCAAAAATATTTGGATAAAAATTGAATTATTTATCAAATAAACAGGGGTTTCTAGGGATTGATAATAAATTTAACTTTAAAGAAAAAGTAGTAGTAGTTCCTTTTGGTTTAGAAAAAACAGTTAGTTATGGTTCTGGAACAAAAAATGGACCAAAAGAAATTATTAAAGCTTCACACCAGGTTGAACTCTATGATGAAGAACTTAATTGTGAGCCTTACAAAAAAATAGGTATAAAAACTCTTAAACCATTTAAAATTGAGAAAAATATTACAAATGCATTAAATAAGATGTCCAAAATAAATGAGAAAATTTTAAGTAAAAATAAATTTCCTCTAACGCTTGGAGGTGAGCATTCAATAACACCAGGTTGCATTGCTCCATTTGTAAAAAAATACAAAGATCTTATTTTACTGCATTTTGATGCTCACGCAGATTTAAGAGAAAGTTATAATGGTGAAAAATTTTCACATGCGTCAGCAATAAGAAGATGTTTAGATTATAAAAATGTCTCATTAGTTTCATTTGGAATCAGAAATATTTCTCAAAGTGAAATTCCTTATTTAAAAAAAAATTCGTCTAGAATAAATATTTTTTGGGCAAAAGATAAACACAAGTGGGATTTAAAAAAATTCAAAAAAATGATTAAAAATAAAACTGTTTATTTAACATTTGACGTAGATGGATTTGACTCAAGCATTATGCCTGCAACAGGTACTCCTGAGCCTGGAGGTCTCTTTTGGTATGAAACGTTAAAAATAATCAAATTAGCATGTAAAAATTCAAATATAGTTGGTGCTGATATCAATGAATTGGCACCTATAAAAGGTTTTAATTCTTACAATTTTCTAGTAGCTAAATTAGCATACAAAATTTTATCTTATAAATTTTTTGTTAAATAATTAAACGGGTTTAAGAGATCCTAGCAATAGTCTAAAAGGAATTAGCATTAATAGTGAAACAAGGATTTTTACCGACAGATCTCCAATAGATAATGTAAACCAAGGTATTCCGGTTGCATAAAAGGAAATTGAGAAGAATAAAAAAGTATCTACAGTTGAACCAATTAATGAAGAGGTGAGAGGAGCTATAAACCATTTTTTTTTTCTTAATTGATCAAATATTTGTACATCTAATAATTGAGCTACAATAAAAGCCGTACCTGAACCAATTGCAATTCTTACTGATATTAAATCTGCAAAATTAGTAGAAAATAATAGTGTAAAACTAATACCTATTAAAAATCCAAAATATACAATTTTTCTTGCTGATACTTTGCCATAAGATCTATTTGCAAGGTCAGTTATTAAAAAAGCAATAGGATAGCTCAGTGCACCATAAGTTAATATTTCATCTAACCCAAAATATTTAATTGGAAACTGAACTAAATAATTAGATGATAAAACAACCACTCCCATTAATAATGAAAGTGTAAAAAAAATTTTTTTCATTAAGCTGATTTGCTAATTAAGGTTTTTTTTAGTTTTTTTAGTCTAAAAGATAAATTTTTAGCTTTTGCGGTTTTTATATATTGATCAAAACTACCTTTTTTATCTACCGATCTTACACCTGCATTAGAAACTGTTAGCCTCAAACTTTTGTTCAAAATTTCACTTTTAAACTTAACTTTTTTAAGGTTTGGTAGAAATCTTCTTTTTGTCTTATTGTTGGCATGACTAACTTTATGACCTTTAAGAGGAATTTTTCCAGTAAGTTCACATTTTTTTGACATAAAATTTATGA
>CETI01079857.1_pt1 | contig 11653 bp, 8 predicted proteins | sample 361441 | NCBI WGS metagenome assembly CETI01 (sample SAMEA2622478, study PRJEB7988) | marine metagenome | biome: marine biome (ENVO:00000447); feature: deep chlorophyll maximum layer (ENVO:xxxxxxxx); material: "saline water (ENVO:00002010), including plankton (ENVO:xxxxxxxx)" | depth 90 m | reverse complement strand
TTGATCCTTTAGATGTTCCAACAAATTACAGAGGTTTAAGCAAATGATAATTACCATCCCTTGGCTTAAAGAACATTTAAAGACTAGTGCTAACGAAGCAAAAATTATAGATCAACTTACAAACATTGGTCTTGAGGTAGAGGGAATAAACGAAAAAGATGGTGAGCTAGGTCACTTTAAGATCGCACAAATTCTAAAAGTAGAAAAACATCCTAACGCAGACAAACTCAAAGTATGTGATGTAAGTCTAGGTGGAAATGAAGTTTTAAAAGTCGTTTGTGGAGCGCAAAACGCTAGAAACGGTTTAGTAACAATTTATGCACCTCCAGGTGCAATAATTCCAAAAACTAAATTTAAATTAAAGATAGCAAAAATAAGAGGCGTAGAATCAAGCGGCATGCTTTGTTCTGGTAATGAGTTGAATATTTCAAATGAAAGTGATGGAATTGTAGAACTAAAGAACAAAGAGAAAGATATAGGAAAAAGTTATTTTAAAAATAATTCTGTAAAATCAATTGATGTTTCTGTCACACCCAACCGACCAGATTGCTTAGGCATAAGAGGCATTGCTAGAGACCTAGCTTCATCAGGTTTAGGCGCGCTTATAGAAAGAAAAAAGAAACCTTTAAAACAAAAATTTAATCAACCAATAAAAATTTCAATATCAAAAGAGAAACTACAAGGATGTCTCGCTTTCGGAGCCTGTTATATCAAAAATATTGCAAATAAAGATAGTCCTAAGTGGCTTAAAGATAAGATCTTGTCTCTTGGACTTAAACCCATATCAGCTGTTGTTGATATTACCAACTACGTTATGTTCGATTTAAATAGACCACTTCACGCTTATGATGCTGATAAAATTGACAAAGAAATAATTGTTAGAAATTCAAAAGATGGCGAACAATTTAAAGCTTTAGATGAAAAAAACTATAATCTTAAAAAAAATATGTGCGTAATTTCAGATGTTAGTAGCGTTTTAGGTTTAGGTGGAATAATTGGAGGAACTAAAACAGCTACAGAATTTAATACAAAAAATATATTATTAGAATCGGCTTATTTTTTACCATCAAATATAAGAAAAAGTGCTCGAGCATTAAACATAAATACTGACGCCAAGTATAGGTTTGAAAGAGGAATTGACCCTAATTCTATAAGCGAAGGATTAGAAGTAGCTACTAATTTAATCCTTGAAATATGTGGCGGTCAAGCTAGCAAGTTCACGATAACTGGAAATAAGTCAAAAAAGAATAAGTTAATTGATTTTAGCCTTGAAGATTTTAAAAATATTATTGGAGTCCCGATTTCCTCCTCAGAAGTAAGCAAAATTTTAAATTCTTTAGGCTTTAAATTAAAAAAAAATAAAAATTCATTTAAAGTCGAAGTGCCGTCTTGGAGACCAGACGTAACTCAAGTTGTTGATTTAGTAGAAGAGTTAATTAGGATAAAAGGATTTGAACACATCAAGCTCATAGAGCCAGAGAAAAAAAGAGAAAAAGAAACTCTCAACTTTAAACAAAAATTATTTCATTTGTCTCAAAGAGCTCTAGCATCAAAGGGATATCTTGAAGCAGTGACTTGGTCATTTACAAATTCTAAAATTGATAAACAGTTTTCTAAGGGAGAAAAAGAAATATTTTTATATAATCCAATTTCTTCTGATCTTGATGTTTTGAGAAGATCAATTTTGTCTAATCTAGCCATTTATCTCAAAAAAAACCAAGATAGAGGTCATGAAGATTTATCTTTTTTTGAAATTGGGCCAACATTTTTTGGAAAAAATCCGGGTGAGCAACAAATTGTAGCAGGAGGATTAAAGTCAGGTTTGGTTGGAAGAAAAAGCTGGTCTGAAAAATCTAGAGATCTAGATGTATATGATATAAAGAGTGACACTATAAGAACTCTCATTGAACTTGGGATCGAAGAAAAAGATTTGTTTGTGAGTTCATCCACGAAAAACTGTTATCACCCTGGTAGGTCAGGCTCTGTTTATTTAAAATCAGAAAAAGGACCACATCTTGCTTACTTTGGTGAAATTCACCCTGGCATTTCTCAAAAATTAGACTTTAAAGATAAAAATATATTTGGGTTTGAAATTTTTTTAAAAAATGTTCCTGAGCCAAACAAAAAATTTAGAATTTCAAGAAAAAACTATGTTGTTTCTGACTTTCAGAAATCCGAAAGAGATTTTGCATTTGTCATAGACAAATCTTTCAAAGTCGGAGAATTAGAAAAATTTATTATGAAAATAGATGAAAATATTATTCAAAATGTAACAACATTTGATGTGTTTATAGGAGGTAATGTGCCAGAAGGTAAAAAATCTGTTGCAATTAACGTCACCCTTCAAGCCCTAGATAAAACTTTAACTGAAAAAGATTTAGATCAGGTAAGTCAAAAAATTATTGAAGCTGTAAAAAATAAAACTGGCGCAACTATCAGGTCCTAATGTCAGATATAAAAAGAATACGAAACTTCTCTATAATTGCGCATATTGATCATGGTAAATCAACTATAGCAGACCGTATTATTCATAAATGTGGAGGGCTCTCCGACAGAGAGATGAAACAGCAAGTTTTAGATTCAATGGACATAGAGAGAGAGCGAGGAATAACAATCAAAGCTCAAACTGTTAAATTAAAATATAAATCTAAAGACGGAAGTGAATATATTTTAAATATTATAGACACACCAGGGCATGTAGATTTTGGTTATGAAGTAAGTCGATCATTATCCGCATGTGAGGGATCACTATTAATAGTAGATAGCACTCAAGGAGTAGAAGCTCAAACTTTAGCAAATGTCTATCAGGCATTAGAGATTAATCATGAAGTTATACCAATTTTGAATAAAATAGATTTACCAGCATCAGATATTGAAAAAACAAAAAAAGAGATAGAGGAAGTTGTAGGAATAGATACAACAAATGCGATATCATGTTCTGGAAAAACCGGCGAAGGTATAGAAAATATTCTTGAAGCTATAGTAAATAATCTGCCATCCCCTAAAGGATCGAAAGACGAGAATCTAAAATCATTATTAGTGGATAGTTGGTATGACAGTTACTTAGGAGTTGTGATTCTAGTCAGAGTTTTAGATGGAAAAATTAAAAAAAATATGAAAGTAAAACTAATGTCAAGTAATCAAGAATATGACATTGAAAAAGTTGGAGTATTTACTCCAAAACCATTAGATGTTGACGAATTAAATTCAGGAGAAATAGGATTTATTATTACCGGCATAAAATCGCTATCAGAAACAAAAGTTGGAGACACAATATGTGACGCTAGAAATCCAATTGAAAAACCACTGCCAGGTTTTAAACCAAGTAAACCAGTAGTATTTTGCGGTTTATTTCCTGTTGATAGTTCTGAATATCAAAAACTTAAGGATGGATTAGCTAAACTTAAACTAAATGATGCAAGCTTTTCCTACGAACCTGAGTCATCTAGCGCCTTAGGTCTAGGATTTAGATGTGGATTTTTGGGTTTGCTCCACCTTGAAATTATAACTGAAAGATTAGAAAGAGAGTTTGATGTAAATCTCATAACGACAACTCCGGGAGTAATTTATAAAGTACATAAAGTTAAAGGGGAAATTATGGATTTACAAAATCCAACTAATATGCCCGATCCTTCTCAAATAACAAAAATTGAAGAACCTTGGATCAAATCAACAATTATTACTCCAGATGAATATCTGGGCTCAATAATAAAAATTTGCCAGGATAAAAGAGGCGTTCAAACAAATTTAAGCTATTCTGGTAAAAGAGCTGTTCTATCTTACGAATTACCCCTAAACGAAGTAGTTTTCGATTTTAATGATAAGCTTAAATCCGTTTCAAGTGGTTATGCAAGTTTTGATTATGAAATTTTAGGTTATAGAGAAGGGGACTTGGTCAAACTTGGCATTCTTGTTAATGCCGAGTCAGTTGACGCCCTAGCAATGATAATTCATAAGGATTTTGCTCAGAAAACTGGGAGACAAGTTTGTGAAAAATTGAAAGATTTAATTCCAAGACATAACTTTATGATTCCTGTCCAGGCTGCTATTGGCGGAAAGATTGTCGCTAGAGAAACAATTAAAGGCTTTAAAAAAGACGTATTAACTAAAATTCACGGAGGAGGAGCAACTGATAGAAAGAGAAAACTTCTTGAAAAGCAAAAAAAGGGTAAAGCTAGATCTAAACAATTTGGAAAAGTTGAAATTCCGCAAGAAGCCTTTATAGGAGTATTAAAAATAAACAAAGAAACGTAATGCAAGAATTATTTATTATAACTAATGAGAGTATTTATAAAAATAATAAAGATTTTTTTTGTGACAATATAGATCTTAAAACAACTCCAGAGGGTTTAAGTGAAAAATTTAAAATAAATATTATTGCAAGAAAATCTTTAAAGGAAAGGGCACATAAGATCGGAGTAAAAAATATAAAGATATTTAGTTCTATATTTTCATTTTTGTATGAAGTTTGTATTTCAACTAAAAATAAAGATACTAAATTTCTTATAATTTCAATTTCACCCTATACTTTCCTAGCTTCGATAGTACTTAAAATACTTGGCAAAACTCCAATTATTTATTTAAGAAGTGATGGTTATGGAGAATACAGAGCTATAATAGGTTTTATAGGTCCGTTTTTTTATCATTTAATGTTTAGCATTTCGTCTGCTATTTCAAATTTAATTAGTTGTCGAAAATTTATTTTAAAAGGAAAAAAAGGAAGTGTTATTTCTCCGTCTCAACTTGATAGTGAATGGTTAAATAATTTTAAAGAAAGTAAAGTTATAAAACCCCATTTATTATACGTTGGTAGAATTAGAATAGAGAAAGGAATTTTTTCATTGCTAAAGATCATTAAAGATAAAGACAATATTTCATTAACAGTTGTTGGGGCAGAGAAAAACTCTAAACATAAGATTGATCAGAATAATGTAATTGTAAAACAAAATGAAAAAAACAAAAAAGATTTAATAAAGATATACGACGAGCACGATATTTTTATTTTGCCATCATATACCGAAGGACATCCAATGGCATTACTAGAAGCACTAGCTCGAAGAAGACCAGTAATTATCTTTGAAGAAATAACCCATGTTATAGGAGATAAAAAAGGAATTTTTGTTTCAAAGAGAAGTTATGAGAGTCTATCTGACACTATCAATCTAATTAAAAATAATTATCATAATATCCAACAAGAGATGAAAAAAAATCAACTACCTACTAATAAAGAATTTATTAATCAAATGGGAAATCTAATTTCAGACTTTAATTAAGGAGAGGTGGCCGAGTGGTTGAAGGCGCACGCTTGGAAAGCGTGTAAACGGGTAACCGTTTCGAGGGTTCGAATCCCTCTCTCTCCGCCACATTTATATGTTATAATTAAACGAATCAAAAAGGAGGAAAAATGAGCGGATTTGAAATACTTGCTGTACTAGTACTTGTTTACGCAATCATAAGCTAAATTTTTTTAGAAAAATTTTTGATCTTGTTATATCACTACAAGCAATAGATATCCTATTATCCACATTCAACCAAAAATTGTCTTAAATAAAAATATAGACTTCGGTAAAGTCATCTTATGAGGTGGTGGAGGGAGACTAAAACCACCTCTGCTAAAACATCCTTAAAAATTTTAATCCAACTTTAGTAGAGAAATTTAGTACCTTAGAAAAAGTGTTATTATTAATTCTTTTTAAAGCTTCATCAAATGAAATAAAGTTTTCCTTATTTTTTTTAATAAAAATTTCGAAATTATTAAATTCTACTTCCCCCCAAGTATTTAAATGTATTTGAGTTGATTGAATACCAAAAGGTAGCATTATTTCTTTATAAAATAATTGAGGTATAAAATTTAAACTTTTGTAAGTGTAGGGAATTAAGCCGTAACCATCTATAACATTTTTAATTCCTGACTCTTTTATTGCTCTAAACGTGTTTAAATCATAGGTATGATTTGGTGCAAAGAATGATCTAATTTCAATTTTTTCGGATTTAAATTTTTTTAAACCTTCGTCAATTTTTTGAAGTTGGTCTGGATATTCTAGTCCAAAAAACTCAGATTTACCTCCATATCCGAAGTAATCTTTTTTATTGGTCTCTTTATCATAAGAATGAGAGTAGCCATGCATTGCAATTTCCCAACCTTTTTCTTTCCATTGTCTTACTTTGTTCCAAAAATTTTCATTTTTTTTAAATGTTAAAAGTTCTCCATCTTTATTATTTGGCACGACTCCTAACAATGGTTTAATCTTATTTTCATCGAATAAATTTTCACATTTTTCCATTAAATCCCAATTCATATTTTCTGCTATGTCATCAAGTCGAATTAGCATTCCTGTATTTTGTGATATAAATTTTTTTATATTGCTGATCATCTATTTCAATCAAATTCTCTTAATAGATATTACTCTCAATTTTGCGGTTTTATTTATTAAACTTATAGTATCTTTAATTGTCATTATCACAGTTTTTTTCCTTGGTCCATAAGCATGAATTAAAAGAGTTTTAGAGATAACTACTGCTACGTGGCCTTTCCAATAAATAATATCATTTTTTTTTATTTTTTTTAAATTTATATTTTTTTTAAAGTATTTAACTTGATCTTTAGCATCTCTTGGACAATATTTGTTGTTAAAATTAAAAAAAATTTGAACTAGAGCAGAACAATCAATACCTTTAAATGATTTTCCTCCCCACTTATATTTGACGTTCTTAAATAAATTTATTCCCTTAAAAATATTTTTATAATTTAAATTAATTGGTTTAATATCACTTTTGCTTACCCAACCTCCATCAAACTTAACAAAGTTTAACTTATTCTCTAAAACTCTTATTTTTGAACCAAAACTTAATTCATTTACTTTTTTCTTTTTATTAGGAAATTTGTAAATCTTAGCTTTGAGTTTATTTATTTTAAAAGTTGGTTTTAAATAAAACTGAAATTTTTTTTTCTTTATAAACCCTTTATAGCCATCCTCTTTAATTCTAATTTTAAGCCATTTTCCAGTTTTTTTTACTACTGAGAAACTTTCACCATAAATCATTTGAGAAACAATTTCAGACTTAGTTGAAGTTTTTTTGTGAAGATTTATAATTGGAAATGTATTGGTAAAAAATTTAGTCATTTAATTTAAGTTTTTTTCTAATTAAAAAAAGAAATATTAACGATGGAATTACCATTAAAGCAGTAATAATAAAAAATATTCCCCAATCTCCATTCAACCAATCAACTAAAGCACCCGAAGAAGCTGCTAAAGTTGTTCTTCCAGCTGTTCCTATAGAAGCGAGCAAGGCATATTGCGTAGCAGTATAAGTTCTATCTACTAACATCGAAATGAAAGCTACGAAAGCAACAGTCGCAAACGCAGCAGCCATGTCATCAAAAATAACTGCAACCGCAAAAAGTATTTCGGATTTACCCGACCATGCCAACAAAGAAAACAACAAGTTTGTTGACGCCATTAACACACCAGAAACAAACATTGCTTTAATGACCCCAGATCGTATTGCAAACAAACCACCTAAAAGGGTGAATACTACTGTTGTGATCCAACCCAAACCTTTAGAATAGAGAGCGATATCAGATTTTGTAAAACCTATCTCCTTATAAAATATAACAGACATTCTTCCTAAAAATGCCTCTCCAATTTTAAATAAAAAAACAAATCCTAAAATAGCTAAAGCTATATTAAACCCATTTTTTTTGAAGAAGCTCATTACTGGACCTATAACAGTTCCAGAAATCCATGCTAAAGATTTAGTAGCTAAATTAGAGGAACCAAACTTTGCCTCAAACATTTTGTCGGTTTGTTCTTGAGACATTTTTCTATCAGTCGGTTGTGGCTCATTAACAAACATCAATCCTATACTACAAGCTATAACTACAACTCCTAAAACAAGAAAAGTAATTTGCCAGTAATTTTCAAATCCTCTTAGTTCAAGAAACTCTGCTACATTTAAAGCAATTACTCCTCCTAATTTGTAACCTGTCCACCATCCTACAACAGCCATAGCTGCTCCAGCTTGCATCGACTTTCCTTCTTGCTCACCAATTTGCTCAATCCTTAATGCATCTACAGTTATATCTTGAGTTGCTGAAGCAATAGCAATTATTAAGCCGATGCTAATTACTAAGGTTAAATTTGTTGTTGGATTTATAAAGCTCCAACAAACTAAACTTATCAAAATTACTGTTTGCATCACAACAATCCAGCCGCGTCTATGACCAATTTTTTTTGTGAGCCAAGGTATTCTTACTCTATCTATGATCGGTGCCCATAAATAGTTAAAAGCATAAACCGCAAAAATTAATCCAGCCCAACCAATAGTGCTTCGACTAAGCCCGTCCTCTTTAAGCCAAAGACTTAAACTACTACCAATTATAACCCAGGGAAAACCACTTATGGCCCCTAGCAATAAAATTTTGATCATTCTTTTATCAAAATAAACAGAGAAGGTTTCTGACAACGATTGTTTTTTATAAATTTCCATTTTTAATATTAATTAATTTCTCCAAAATGATGGAAGAAAAATTACTAAAACAGCAAATAATTCCAATCTTCCTAACAACATTCCAAATGATAAAAGCCATTTTGAGATATCGGAAACTTCTTTAAAATTTCCATTAGGACCTATCATATCACCTAAGCCTGGCCCCACATTTGATATAGAAGTAGCGGCTCCAGAAATAGCTGATAAGAAATCCATTCCTGTTATTGTTAGTAAAGTCGCTAAAAACATAAATAAAAACAAATATGCAAAAATAAAAATTATTACTGAATTTATAAACATATCTGAAATTTTTTGATTATTATATTTAATTATAGAAATACTGTTAGGGTATATCAATTTTTTAATATAACTCTTTAAAAACAAGAACAACATTTGTAATCTAAAAATTTTAATACCACATGTCGTAGAGCCAGCACATCCGCCAACAAACATTAAAAATAGAAAAAAAATTAAAGAGAAATTTCCCCACAATCCAAAATCATCAGTAACATAACCTGTACCTGATAAAATTGAAACCACGTTAAAGGAAGATATTCTAAATTTATCTAACAAAGAACCTTCATAATTTATAAAAAATAAATATAAAAACATTATTGTTATAGAAAATATCAATAAGTAAATTAAACCTTTTATTTGAACGTCTTTAAAAAAAATTTTTTTATTTCCTTTTATAAATTTTAAATATGCAATAAAAGGTAAACTTCCTAGAATAATAAAGATAGTGGCGACTATTTCGATATTGGAACTTTTAAAAAATCCTATTGATTCGTTGTGAGTAGAAAATCCTCCAGTAGCTATAGTGGTCATGCCATGAGCTATGCTATCAAATATTTCCATTCCAAAAATCCAGTAAAAGAAAGAACATAGGAAAGTTAAAATTAAATAGGTTAATATTATAATTGTTGCTACTTCAATAGTTCTAGGCAAGATTTTTCCAGTATTATCAGATCCCTCCATCTTAAATAACTGCATCCCTCCGACTTTTAGTAAAGGAAAAACCGTTATTGCCATAACGATAATTCCGATGCCACCAAGCCACTGCATAATTGACCTCCATAAAAGTATACTTTTGGGAGCACCGTCTAAATTTGAAATTACAGTAGAACCAGTCGTTGTTATTCCAGACATGCTTTCAAAAAAAGATTCACTAAGAGACAAATCTAAATTAGAAAAAATAAATGGTAAACTTCCAAATATTGCTATTCCCAGCCATGCTAACGTTGTAAAAAGAAATGTCTGTTGCAAATTTAAATAAAACTTTTCTTCAATATTAGTTAAAGCAAATAAGCCACCAACAAACATCGTTATAAATGCAGATGCTAGAAAACTGTGGCTATTTTCATTATAAAATATTTGAATTAAGTAAGGTATGAGCATAAAAACTCCAAGAACAACCATTAATATGCCGATAATAAAAAAAACTGTTTTGTTTGTAGCCATATTAAATAAGACTATTTAAATAGTTAAAAAATTCAACTTAATAACTTGTATTTATATGTGTATTTTATATATAAAATTTAATAAACCATATTTATGCTTGATAACGACTTAATTCAATCTACCTCTTCCTGGCCTTTTGTTGAAATAAGAAAGCTTTTAAAAGATAGAAAAGACATTATCAAAAAAAAAGGTAAAATAACTTTTCAAACTGGCTATGGGCCAAGTGGATTGCCACATATAGGGACTTTTGGTGAGATTGCTAGGACCACCATGATGATAAATGCCCTTAACCACATAGAAAAAATAAATTATGAACTTATCACGTTCTCTGACGATATGGATGGTTTAAGAAAAGTTCCTGACAACATTCCAAACGATCAAGTTTTGAAAGAAAATTTAGGGAAACCTCTAACAAATATTCCAGATCCATTTAAAAAATTTAATAGCTTTGGCGAACATAATAATGAGATGCTTAAAGAATTTTTAAATAAATTTAATTTTAAGTTTGTTTTTAAAAGCTCTACAGAAAATTATAAAAATGGCATCTTTAATAAATCACTAATAAGAGTTGCGGAAAAATATGAAGATGTGATGAATATTATTTTACCAACCCTGCGAGAGGAAAGAAGAAAAACATACTGTCCATTTTTACCGATTTGCCCAAAAACAGGAAAAGTATTGGAAATACCATTATTGGAAATAGACAAGAAAACTGGAAAAGCAGTTTTTGACAATAGAGGAGAAAAAATAGAAACAAGTATTTTAGATGGAAATTCTAAGCTTCAGTGGAAAGTCGACTGGGCAATGAGATGGTTCACTTTCGATGTTGATTTTGAAATGTACGGCAAAGATTTGACCGAGAGTGCTATTTTATCAAATAAAATTTGCAAAACCCTTGGAAAAAATCCTCCTAATGGTTTTGCGTATGAACTTTTTTTAGATGAAAAAGGAGAAAAAATTTCTAAATCAAAAGGTAATGGAATTTCAATTGAGCAGTGGTTGAGATATGCTTCTCCAGAAAGCTTGTCTTTATACATGTATCCAAATCCAAAAAGAGCAAAAAAACTTTATGCAGAAGTTGTGCCTAAAACAGTTGATGAGTATTTAACTAGCATCGAAAAATACCCAAGCCAGAAAGAAAAAGATCAAATTCTAAATCCAGTTTGGCATGTACATAATGGAAAGCCACCAGCAGAGAAAATTGTAATGCCTTTTTCAATGCTATTAAATTTAGTTGGATCTAGCAATGCAGACAATAAAAAAATTTTATGGAAGTTTATAAATAGATTTCATCAAGATTTAAACCCTAAAGATTATCCAATTTTAGATGGATTAACCGAATATGCTATAAATTATTTTAAAGATAAAGTTGAACCAAATAAAAAATTTAAAAAACCCTCGGCTAACGAAAAGAAAGCATTAGAAAATCTAGTTACACAATTATCTGAAATTAAACAAAATTTAAAACCAGAGGAAATTCAAACAATTATTTATGCAACAGGTAAAGAAAATGGGTATGAAAAAAACTTAAGAGATTGGTTTAAATTAATTTATGAAGTAGTATTTGGAGAAGAAAATGGGCCTAGGATGGGTTATTTTGTCAGTTTTTTTGGATTGAAAGAGACAATTGAGTTAATGAAAGATAAAATAAGAATTAATTAATGTTTTCAATTTTAAGACCTTATATATTTTCGTTAGATCC
>CETI01124117.1_pt1 | contig 11725 bp, 10 predicted proteins | sample 361441 | NCBI WGS metagenome assembly CETI01 (sample SAMEA2622478, study PRJEB7988) | marine metagenome | biome: marine biome (ENVO:00000447); feature: deep chlorophyll maximum layer (ENVO:xxxxxxxx); material: "saline water (ENVO:00002010), including plankton (ENVO:xxxxxxxx)" | depth 90 m | reverse complement strand
AAGGTAATTAAATACAAAAACCTAGTGCTAGCTTCTCTGTCATCAAAAAGATTGGAGCCGGATAAGCTGCCAAGAATACGGTAATCGCCATTGTAGTTGAGATTACCCAAGCCTTTGATGCGTCTAGACTTTCAAATTGTAGTGCTTGTTCAGACTTCTCAAAATACATGATTTTAATAAATCGTATATAATAGAAAGAACTAATAACACTAGTCAATACTCCTACCACAGCAAGTGGATACAAAGACGCACTCAATGCGGCGAAGAATAGATAGAATTTGCTCATAAACCCAGCTAGAGGTGGAATTCCTGCCATTGAAAACATAGTCAATGATAGAGTAATAGCTAGAGCTGGATTTGAAGTAGCAAGACCAGAAAGATCTTGAATGTTTTGGACTGGTTTTCCATTTGTAGTTCTAATTGAGAGTACTACACCAAATGTAGTCAAACTCATAGTCATATAGATTACCATATATACAAGCATTGATTGTAGACCATCAACAGTTCCACAAGCCAATCCAATCAATAGGTATCCAATATGTCCAATTGAACTATAAGCTAGAAGTCGTTTAATATCACTTTGCCCAAGAGCCCCAAAAGCACCAACACACATAGAGGCTAGACTACATAGTAGTAGAACAGCTTGCCATGAATTTAGTAGATCATAGAAAGTAAACAAAAGAATTTTTGCAAACAATCCAAGAATAGCTAGTTTTGGACAAATTGCGAAGAATGCAGTTACACTAGTAGGTGCTCCTTGATAAACATCAGGTGCCCACATGTGAAATGGAGCTGCAGTCAATTTAAACAAGAACCCAACACACAAGAAAAGAATTCCTACAAGCAATCCACTTGAAGAAACAACAGGCAAACTTGCGATGCCTGTTAGTAGTTTAGCAAGATCCTCAAGATTAGTCAATCCGGTAAAACCATAGATCATGGTACAACCAAAGAGAAGAATACCTGAAGCAAATGCCCCTAGAACGAAATATTTCAAACCTGCTTCTGTAGAGAATTCAGAATCTTGTTTTGATGCAGCAATTACATAAAATGCTAGACTTTGAAATTCAATTGTCAAATAAATACCAATCAAATCGTATGAAGATACCATTAGAAGCATACTACATGATGACAAAAGAATCAAAACCATATATTCAAATGAATGAATCCCCTCTCGTACAAGATAATCCAAAGAAAGAAGAATAACACTAATTACACTCAAAAGAATAATTACTTGAAGAAAAAGACTAAAGGAATCAATTCTCAAACAATTATAGAAGAATACCATTTCATGAACTGGACCAGTTACCAACAACAAGATTGTAATACACAAAGTTAGAATAGTCAACCAACCAACGTTTACAACCAATGTATTTGATGGATGCTCTGGTACATTAACACCATAAACTAGTAGCAAGCAAGCAGCAAATGCAATAAAGCTCTCAGGGATAATGCCTAGAAAGTCGTTTTCAAATAGACTCAAAAAATCCATTTTAAATACTTTATAATTTCTAATTACTTACCCTACCCAATATATAATACTATAATGGGTAGAGTAAGCAACTAGACTAAGGTTAAGTACAAACCTTGTACTTACATAGATAATACGTAATTATCACAAAAGGTACTCTATACTCTGATTAGAATACAAAGATACACTATATTTTATTCTAGCACTTACGCACTAGTATAATCGTTATTAACGAAACGATCCATGTTGGATCAAGCTTGCTACAGAAGCATGCATTTCATTCAAGAATACTTCTGGGTAAACACCCATCCATAGAGTACAAATAATCAACGGTAGGAACATAGCTAGTTCTCTACGGTTCAAATCTGAGAATGAATTAATATATTCTGGTTTTGGCATACCAAATACAACACGGTTGTACAACCACAAAGCATAAGCAGCGGCCAAAATCATTCCAGTGGTTGCTAGTGCACCAACAATACTATTAGTTTGATAACATCCTGCAAGTACTAGGAATTCCCCTACAAAGTTACTTGTACCTGGTAGTCCAATATTACCCATTGTGAAAAATAGGAAAATTGCAGCAAATATAGGCATAGTATGTACCAATCCTCCATAATATCGTACAAGACGAGTTTTATGTCGATCGTATAGTGCTCCAATACATAGGAAAAGAGCAGGTGAAACCAACCCGTGTCCTAGCATTAGCAATAGACTACCTTCAACCCCTTGAGCGTTCAAACTGAACATTCCTAGGTTTACAAGGTTCATGTGAGCTACAGAAGAATAAGCAATAATCTTTTTAAGATCAACCTGTCTTACAGTAGTCAATGATGTATAAATAATAGCAACTACGCTCATTGTATACACCAATGGAGTAAAATATAGAGTTGCTTCGGGAAACAATGGAATTGAGAATCTCAAAAATCCATAGGTACCAAGTTTCAGCAAGATACCTGCCAAAATAACTGATCCAGCTGTAGGTGCCTCAACGTGCGCTTCTGGCAGCCACAAATGTACAGGAACCATCGGTACTTTAACAGCAAATGATGCAAAAAATGCAAGCCAATAAAGAATTTGACGTGATTCACTGAATTCAGTAGTCAATAGAACTTGAAGATCAGTAGTTCCGGTTTGAAAATAAATCATTAGAATTGCTAGAAGCATTAGTACAGATCCTAGCAAAGTATACAAGAATAGCTGATATGCTGCTCGAATCTTTCTTTGACGCGATCCCCATACACCAATAATGATAAACATAGGAATTAGTACACTCTCAAAGAAGATATAGAAAAGCAATACATCCAATAGACAGAAAACTGCCATCATGCAGGTTTCAAGAATTAGAAGAGCTATTAGGTATTCTCTTTGATAAACTTGAATACTAGACCATCCTGTTAGAATACAAATAGGAATTAGTAGAGCAGACAAAATAACAAAGAATAGAGAAATACCGTCGATACCCAAAGTCAAATGAATATTAGCAGAATTAAGCCAATTTGCGTGATATACAAATTGAAAATCTGAAATAGATGAATCAAAATAAATCCAAAGAGTCAAAGATAGAAGAAATGTAATTAGAGATACATTCAATGCTACCACTTTTTGAAGTTGTTTATTTTCATCTGAAATAAAGGTTATAGCCAACGCACCGAGCGCTGGTAGAAGAATGATAGTAATAAGGAGAGGACTTCCACCTGGGAAAGTATTTACTTCTTGACAATACATTGTATACTGGTAGATTACCCCCGCAGACAATCCCCAGAAGCCAATGGAAGAAATCCATCTCAACGATGCTGGTAGTAGCATAATTCGTTATCCTTTTGCTAAATACTTAAATAGTATATAGAATAGAGAGGTTAAGCCTCTACTAGATTATCTGACTCATCAGAGCTTTCATCGTCAGTTAGGTATGCCTGTAGAATTAGGAAACCTACCATATGAATAAAGAATAGTCTATTATCAACCCAAGTTGAAATGCTATCACCTAGTCCTACAATAGTAATAATCAAAGTTAGACCACAAAGCATAATAAATGCGTAATGGTATACGTAACCAGTTTGTACACCTCTAGTTTCTTTAGAGATTTGTAGAACAGTTTGAGAGATTCCAATAGGTCCAAGGAATTCCAAGATCCCTTTATCAATAGCTTTAAATGATACTTGATATCCAAAAGACAGAGCAGGTTTTGCTACGTAATCGTTATATACTTTATCAAATAGCCAACGTTTATTCAAGAAAATATACAATTGTCTTCCAATATTAGAAGTTTTCAAGAATAGTGAAGTACGCGATCCTGCGTAATTCAAGCTAAATGCTAGAATACAACCTAGAATAGTCAAGCCAAGAGGAATAAGTTTAATGTGTTGTGGAATATACTCAGATTCGAGAATATTAACATTTTGAGGAAGAGTAAAAATTGCATTTCCCCAGAAAGTTGTACCCAAACCAATTAGAGCGTCTTTTCCCATAAATCCAACAAAAATGGATCCAAATGCTAGCAAAATCAAAGGCAAACTCATAGGAACACTTGGTTCATGAACACCTGCCATTGTAGATTTTGGTGCATTAACTGGTCCAAGGAAAGCCAAACAAACAAGTCTGAATGAATAATATGAAGTACAAAGAGCAGAAGCACAACCAAGCCAGAAAGCAAACTCTCCAGTTAGACTGTATCGGGCATAGGTAACTTCAAGGATAGCATCTTTAGAATAAAATCCGGTTAGGAATGGAAATCCTACAAGTGCCAAAGTTCCAATCATCATCATTGCGAAAGTAAATGGTAGAAGTTGAACCAATCCGCCCATTTTACGCATATCTTGTTCATCAGCAACCGCGTGAATAATAGCTCCAGCTCCCAAGAAAAGCAATGCTTTAAAGAATGCATGATTCATCAAGTGAAATACACCAACTGAATAGTTAGACAATCCACAAGCAAATACCATGTATCCTAGTTGACTACAAGTAGAATAAGCAATTACTCTTTTTAGGTCATTCTGAACTAGTCCAGTGGTAGCTGCAAAGAATGCAGTCATTGCACCTACAGTAGCAACAACAGTCAAAGCATCTGGTGCATATTCAAACAATGGTGAACAACGAGCCACCAAGAATACACCAGCAGTAACCATAGTTGCAGCATGAATAAGTGCAGATACCGGAGTTGGACCTTCCATCGCGTCAGGCAACCAAGTATGCAATCCGAGTTGAGCGGATTTACCTACTGAACCCACAAACAAAAGAATACAAATGGTTGTTAGAAGAGGAAGTTCAAAACCAAAGAAGATAAATGTTGAATCTTGAAAATATGGTGCACATGCAAATACGGTAGAATAATCTACAGTTTTGAATGAAATGAAAATACCAAAAATGCCAAGAGCTAGACCAACATCACCAATTCGGTTCATAACCATAGCCTTAATTGCAGATTTATTAGCTGAAACACGAGTGTACCAGAAATTAATTAGCAAAAATGAAGCCAAACCTACACCTTCCCAACCAAAAAATAGTTGAATAAAGTTATCACCAGTTACCAACATTAGCATACAAAAGGTAAATAGAGAAAGATAGCTCATAAATCGAGGTAGATGAGGATCTCCTTCCATATAACTAATTGAGTACAGATGAACAAGGCTACTTACAGATGTAATTACTACAAGCATTACAACAGTAAGACTATCAAATAGAAAGCCCCATTGCGCATCAAATAGTTCCGAAATAAACCACGGAGCCAATTGAATACTACAAGTACACCCACACAAACCAACTTCGTAGAAAGCTACACATGACAATGCAAATGCAGATATAGTACAAAATGTGGTTACTAGGGCTGCACCTCTGAAACTCAAAAATCTTCCAAAGCTAATAGCTGTCAAGAACCCAATAAGTGGCAAAAAAACAATACTTAGATACATTAATTTAATCTTATTGTTATTTTTATAGTATTAAATACTAGATAATACCGAAATCTTCTAACGAGTGTTACGCAAAGAATTCAGTACTAGAATAACTACAATACGTATAATAAAGTAGTTTTAATGGTTTCGTATTATTATATACGACGTTTTTTAGGTGGTCGACATCCGTTATGCGGTACTGGAGTTCGATCTTCTAGTCTAGAGATTTTTAGTCCTCCCATGACTAGACCACGAACAGCCATATCTCGACCTTTACCAAGGCCTTTTAGAATTACTCTAACAGTTGAAACTCCAAGTTTATGTGCTTTTTTAGCCAAAGAATCTGCAGCTGTTTGAGCAGCATAAGCTGTATTCTTTCTACCACCCTTGAAACCAGCACTCCCACAAGAAGACCATGCAAGTGTTTTACCTTCAGGATCTGTAAGAGTCAAAATAGTGTTATTTGAGGTCAATTGAATATATACACGTGCATTACGCTCGACATAAGAAGAGACCACGAGGTTACGATCAATAGACGAATTAACAAATTCAGACCTTTGTTTATTAGAATAATTCATAAAGTTTAAAAGGTTAAGTTTACTCCCAATCCAAAGCCCCTTTTTGCCACTCGTATACGAATCCTACGGTCAAAATGATCAAGAAAACCATCATTGACCAAAACCCAAACATATTCAATTGCTTAAGAGTAAGCGCCCATGGAAATAGGAACGCAATCTCAAGGTCAAAGATAATGAATAGAATAGCAACTAGGTAGAATCTAATATCGAATCGTCCACGTGCGTCATCAAATGGGTCGAAACCACACTCATATGCAGAACGTTTCTCAGCATCAGGTTTTGATGGACCAAAGATAAATGCTAGACCGAGAATGATAAAGCAAAGAGCTAGACCAATAACAAAGAAAACCAATATAGGAAAATATTCGGACATAGAATATCTATTTTATTTAATATAAGATTATATAGTATTATAAATTATTAATAAATCTTATTTTCGAGAGAGACGGGTATCGAACCCGCGACCTTTGGCGTGACAGGCCAACACTCTAACCAAGCTGAGCTACTCCCCCTACGAGAAGCCTCTTAATGGGCCTCTAGGTCGCTATGCTCTCTAGAGCTTAGGCATAAGATTATAATAATACTATATGGGTAGGTAATAACGGGCTCGAACCGCTGACATTTTCGGTGTAAGCGAAATGCTCTACCAACTGAGCTAATTACCCGATGATAGATACCTTTGGTTTGCTGTGATTACCAGAGATATCTACCACCATACATCTTTGAGTTAAGTAATTTAATAAATTAAACTAATTTAACGGTTAAATTATTACGCTGCAAGAAAGCGTGCGGTATAATCTTCAAAGAATGCTGCGATTTTCTTATCCAAAGCATCTGAAATAGTACCTTCAGTACGAATTGCGTCTAGAATTGATGAATCAACTTCTTTTAGTAGACCTTCTTCGAACTCTGCGATTTTTGATACGTCAACTTTATCCAAGTAACCTTTAGTTCCTGCGTAAATTACAACAACTTGTTGCTCAATAGGCATTGGTGTGAACTGGGTTTGTTTTAGAAGTTCAGTTAGACGTTCACCACGGTTTAGGGTAAACTGAGTTGCAGCGTCTAGGTCAGACCCAAACTGTGCAAATGCAGCAACCTCACGGTACTGCGCTAGAGTTAGCTTCAAGGTACCAGCAACTTGTTTCATTGCTTTCACCTGTGCAGCTGAACCCACACGACTTACAGATAGACCAACATTAATAGCTGGACGAATTCCTTTGTGGAACAATTCAGTTTCCAAGAAAATCTGTCCATCAGTAATTGAAATCACGTTGGTTGGAATAAATGCAGATACATCTCCACCTTGAGTTTCAATTACAGGTAGTGCGGTCAATGAACCTGCACCTACTTCGTCAGACATTTTTGCAGCACGTTCTAGTAGACGTGAGTGCAAATAGAAAACGTCTCCCGGGAATGCTTCACGGCCAGGTGGACGACGCAATAGAAGAGACATTTGACGATATGATACAGCTTGCTTACTTAGATCATCATAGATAATCAAAGCGTGCATTCCATTATCACGGAAGTATTCTCCAATTGCACAACCAGCATAAGGTGCTAGGAACTGCAATGGAGCAGGGTCAGAAGCGGTTGCAGCTACAATAGTAGTGTAATCCATTGCACCATGTGATTCTAGAACTTTCATGATTTGTGCGATAGTTGAACGTTTTTGTCCAATACCAACATAAACACAATATAGTTTCTTAGTTTCATCACCAGCAAGATGTGCTTCTTTCTGGTTAAGAATAGTGTCAATAGCCACCGCAGTTTTACCAGTTTGACGATCACCAATAATTAGTTCACGTTGTCCTCGACCAATAGGTACTAGACTATCAACTGATTTCAAACCAGTTTGTACTGGCTCATGTACAGATTTACGTACAATAATTCCAGGTGCTTTAACTTCAACACGACTACGTGTTACATCAGTTAGAGGACCTTTACCGTCGATTGGGTTACCTAGACCGTCAACTACACGACCTAGAGTTCCACGACCCACACCAACGTCAACAATTGAACCTGAACGTTTTACTAGGTCACCCTCATTAATAAGGGTATCACTACCAAATAGTACAACTCCAACGTTATCATTTTCAAGGTTAAGTGCCATACCTTTAACGCCACTAGCAAATTCAACTAGTTCACCAGCTTGTACTTTGTCCAAACCGTGAATACGCGCAATACCATCACCAATTGATAGTACACGACCAACTTCGTCGATATTAATGTCGTTAGACACATTACTAATGCGTTGTTCAAGCAACTTTGAAAGTTCGCGAGCAGATAGACTCATGATTATTTCTTTAATATTTAAAACCTAATACTTCTACGTTTATAGACTAATTTAGGTAAATAAACGTTTAAATTATAATAGATACCACTATAATAAAGTATTAGCTAAAAGTTAACTCAAATAAATAATTAACTGTAGTTAATATAACTACAATATACATATGAGAATTACCTAATACAAATACTATAGCGATATAGTATTATAATCGTACTAGGTTTAGGGCGGGTATATAAACCTGCCGATTTACCCCTTAAGGGTCTTACGTTGTGCATAATGGCTGTTATTATATATAAAATAACGTAATTTATGCATAATGGTAATTAGTCAGCTTTGATTGGGAGCTGTTCCCACGGAGATGAGAATTCGAAGTATCTAAATTCTTGAGCCAACTCCACTTTTTCGTAAATAACACGTTTTTCAGTGTCGTCGTAACGTACCTCAGTATAACCGGTTAGAGGATAATCCTTTCTTAGTGGATGTCCTTCAAACCCGTAATCTGTTAGGATACGTCGTAGATCTGGATGGCCGTCAAAATATACTCCATAAAGATCCCAAGTCTCTCTTTCCCACCAATTCGCAGCACTAAAAACGCTACATACAGAAGGTACTGCAGTTTTTTCATCCACAAGAGTTTTAACTCTAATACGTGAATTAGTTTTTATACTTAGCAAATTATATACAACTTCAAATCGTTTATCACGTGATGGATAATCGACACCACAGATGTCCATAACAAGCTTATATTGTGTATTGGTGTGATCTCTGAGATATGTGAGCAATCGAAGAACGTTTTCAGGCGCAACAGTCAAAGAAAGTTCGTTACGATTCCATGAACATTGGTGAACCCAACCTGGAACGCTCGCTACGAGCCTTTTGGCAAATGCTTTTTGCATAAGTATGCAGATCCTATTTTAGCTATATATAGATTTATTACATATAGCCATTGCGTCTTCGGCCTATAAAAATACCTAATAAGTAATTAAGCACCCTTATACCACAATTGAGTAGCTTTTGATCGTCCAATTTTCTTCTGTAGTTGAAGAATACCGTACAACAAAGCTTCAGCAGTTGGTGGACAACCTGGAACATAAATGTCTACAGGAATGATTCTATCACAACCACGTACTACAGAGTACGAATAATGATAATAACCACCACCATTTGCGCAACTACCCATTGAGATAACCCATCGTGGGTCAGGCATTTGATCATACACTTTACGAAGTGCCGGCGCCATTTTATTAGTCAAAGTACCAGCAACAATCATTACATCAGATTGACGCGGACTTGGACGAAAAATGATACCAAAACGGTCCAAATCATACCTCGCTGCTCCACAGTGCATCATTTCCACTGCGCAACAAGCTAGACCAAAGGTCATAGGCCAAATTGAACCTTTTCTGGCCCAATTTACGAGATCATCAAATTTTGATAGAACAAAATCAGTTTTCACAGATAATTCTTTTTTTGGGCTGTATAAAAGAGAAGGTAAGCTAAAATTAATAATTTAGGCTAAGTCTCTATTATTTGTTTATATAAACTATTTATATAGAATACGTATGTATACTCTATATTTAATCCTCTAGCGAGCGTTAAGCAAGCATTATTTTATGATCAATATTAAAACATTGGCAAAAAATCGCGCCACTGAAATTAATAAACGCGTATTTAATGAAAACGAATTTATTCTATTTTACCAAGCGCACGGTATTAGACCTGTAGATATCTCAAAGTTGACTAAATCAATTAAAGATATTGATTCAGATCTACAATTGACTCATATTCCTAGTTCTCGTATTGCTAAAGTACTATTCTCGTGGGATTCACAAGAACTACAAGCAATTCTACAAGGACCAACTTGGGTAATATCATCTAATAATTCAAAAAGCTTTAATAAGCTAATCGATCTAAATGATGAGAAATTGACTCTATTGGGTGGAATCTGTGAAGGACATATTATTTCCGCAAACGCGTTGAAAAAATACACTAAGATTGGAAATAAACCTTATACACATATTACTAAGCTGCATTACGGTTTGTATCAGGTATTGAATACTATTCACAAAGGAATGGCATACAATCTTACAAGAACCATTAAACAGGCTAATAAAGGCGAATAACGGGAATTGAACCCGTCTCTCAAGAGCCACAATCTAGCGCTTTAACCATATAAGCTATACTCGCCACTATTTAATTTACTATTGCTTATATACTCCAGCGAGTGTTAAGCATAGTGCGATAGATAAGCTAAGGTTAGAGGCGGACTCGAACCGCCATTACAGGATTTGCAATCCGGTACATTAGCCATTATGTTATCTAACCGAATAATTCTAGTGATTGTGCACCAGTATAATACGCACCTTTAATTAAGATTACGTAATTATACATAAACAGTGTTATTATATTCATTTTAGCGGTGTTTTTGTATCAACGAGTATAACGGACATTAGTAAGCCTTAAAAAGGCTCTCTGAGGCTAATCTAAGTGGGTTTAACGCAAAATCCGGGTCTTATTAATCATTAAATTAGGCCTAGCAGGATTCGAACCTACGTTACAGCCGTTATGAGCAGCGTGTTTTGACCACTAAACTATAAGCCCTCTGGGTCGCTGTGCTCCCAAGAGCATAGGCCCCTCTATTATAGGGAACATAAAATACGTTCTACAATGTTATGAGTAAAATTACTCTGACTCTACCTTTGTATTTGCAGAATTAGTATTACTCACTGTAGAAATATCTTTTATTTTAGCTGTTAGATGCACATATTGGGCAGGATAAAGGTAAATAAACCTCAAAGCAGCATAATCTACTTCAATATTAACTGGTGGGCAAGGGTTAGTCTTTATCCATGCAGGTACAGAATAGTTACGCGCTGTTAGAGTAACAATATCACCTGGTTTCAATTCATACGAAGATACGGTATGTGTTCTTCCATTAAGTTGTACAAATTTATGATTAACAAGTTGTTTTGCCATTCCAAAACTATTAGCGAATCCCAGCCTGTATAGACAGGTGTCCAATCTTGCTTCTAGTTTATATAGGAGGTTAATATTACTCAAACCTGGAGCTCGGAATGCTGCTTTAGACAATTTAGTAAAACTTGATTTTGTTAGACCACCATACACACTAGTCAAACGACGGTATTCAAGTAGATCTGCGCTAAAATCTGATTGTTTTTTACTACGATTAACAACATTTTTAAGCTTATTGGCTTGTTTCCACGACAATTTTTTATGTGGATTAATATGTTCTCCCAATCGAACACTTTGTTTAATTAGAGGAGAATAACGGAGTTTCATACTGTGGGATCTTTTATTAATATTTTATAAAAAAAACGTACGCAATAATAAATTCCAAATATAAGTTTTCAAAGGGAAAAATGCCCTACCTTCCACCGTAGAGTACAACATAATCCATGGGGGATGAAAACCTTATTTTTATGATTTTTTTATACAATAATTATTATAAATACATACAATTGCCTCTAGG
>CETI01243185.1_pt1 | contig 11733 bp, 9 predicted proteins | sample 361441 | NCBI WGS metagenome assembly CETI01 (sample SAMEA2622478, study PRJEB7988) | marine metagenome | biome: marine biome (ENVO:00000447); feature: deep chlorophyll maximum layer (ENVO:xxxxxxxx); material: "saline water (ENVO:00002010), including plankton (ENVO:xxxxxxxx)" | depth 90 m | reverse complement strand
CATATTGGATGTAATCATTGTTTTTCATTATATGATTCAGATTTTGTGTTAGTTCAAATAGATATGAGACATTTTATTGGATATACAATACGAAATATCGCTTAAAAATAGTATTTATTGTAATAATAAATTGAGTTAATATAACGAATGTTAAAAATTTATCGTCAAAATAATTTTGAACAACCCCACGAAAGAGAAAAATTCAGAAAAATATGCAATATGCTTTCTGATCAATTCAAAGACTCGAAAGAGGATATTTATGTTTTTGCTAATGTAAGATTGCCAAAGTCTACATATACATACCAATTTGATGGTAAAAAAAATAAGAAGACTGTTCAGGATTCGAATCCTGACATGTTTATTCTAAAAAATAATGGTGCTGTCCTTATAGAGTTAAAAAATTATCCTGGAACAATAAGTTGGAATCCAGACAATTTACAAGGAAAAGACACATGGACTTCAAAATTAGTAAATAAACCATCTCAAATAATAAATGAAGGTTCAGCTAACCCTTATAGACAAACCAAGTATAATAGGCAGGCGCTTATAGGATTTTTACAAACTAATGATTCAAAATTTATATCAAAGAAATTAAAGGGAAATTGGTACAATCTTATTCCTGGCAATATACTTTTTACTCATGATAAAGTAAAATTTGCTGGAAATTATACAGACTTGCTAGATATCCCTACTGGTTCGTGGGACCCTAAAATATCTATTTCTTCATTATTAAAAGATAATAATAGCGCATATTTCCCAGAATATATTGAAGATAATATTATAACCGCTTCAAGAAAATATATTAAAACAAAGGATAGAAAAAAAGCAACTCAAGATCAGATTGATGCTGCTAATCTTCCACGCATAGCATTTGATGATAAATCAATAGAAAAAATTGTAAAAATACTTAAATGCAAAGATGTAACTAGTAAATATATTGGAGATATTAAAGAAGATGTATTAGAAGATTTAACTATTTCAACTGGCTTAGGTTTTGCTCCAACATTAGTTCATGAAAGAGAGGAGTCAATTGAAGTTTTAGATAAGATTCCGAAACCCTCAAAAGAAATTTTGTCTTTACCGACACCTATAAGGACTTTGTTATACTATAAACAATCTATGTTTGACGAATCAAAAAATCAAAGTATGGATTTATTTATAAATACTCGAAATGCCCATAAAAATATTTTTTTACTTAAAAACATGTATGATACAATTTTCAGTAAAAATAAACCATTTAGCATCGCTGAGGATGTCATTCAAGATATTGAAATTAACTTAAAAGAAGAGGACCCATCTTTATCATATGGATTAGGCTTACATCTAAACTCAAAAATTTGGATGAAAAGAACTCTCTATACTGTAGAGCCTTTGTTTAGCACATCAGTGATATTTGAAAAAGGGTCCTATCGTCCATCGCTAGAAAATGATTTGACTATCAATGATTCAGTTTTAAGAAGACTACCTAATTTTAATAACATAACTAAGGATGAATACTTTGATAAAAAAGATAAAATTATGCAAGAAAACCTTAATGTTCCTGAGAATATTATAAGAGCTATTTACAGTGAAGCTGGTATTGATACAGCAAAAGACTTTGATCCATTTAGAGTTCATCCATTAGATATAAGAAATCCTCAAAGAGGATTTAAACCTAATACCGCTGCTATATATTTATCACAAAGTAATTTTTATAAGAGATTGATATCTGAGCTTGATTTAATTTACAATAACTGGAAAATGAAATATGATGATGGAGAAGAAATAGATGATTTAGCTTTCAATTTTTTAGATAATTTTGATAATTATCAAAATATTGATAAAACTATGGATAAATGGAATCCTCCTTTATTTAATATACTTGATTCAAATTATGAACAAAGTAAGGCTGTTGGTATTGGTACAAATTTGAATATACCAATCTCTGTTGTTTCAGGCCCTCCAGGAACAGGAAAATCTCAATTTTCGATTAATACTATAGCAGAGATGAATTATAAAGATAAATCAGTAATTTTTTCTAGTAAAAATGGAAAAGCTGTAGATGTTGTTTCTGATAAAATGAACAAAATTGCACCTGAATCTATTAACAGGCTAAATAAAACTGATCAGAATGTTGAATTTGAAAAATTTGAACATAAACCTTTAAAAGTTGCAGAGAGACAAAAATTAAAAACTCTAATAAATAATAATAGTTCTTCACTTAATAAAATTAAAGGGAAAATTGAAAAATATGAAAAAGCTTTATTGGAAATTGACAGTGTTGAAAATGAAATAAACGATATTTTAAACTCAAATTCTAAACTTAACTTGATTAATTGGTTTTCTGAAGATTCATCAATTCTAAATGTTGAATTTTGGAAATCTAAGTTAGCTGCTTCAGAAGCAAGCAAAAAGAAGGGATTTTTTGGTCGAGCAATTGAAGTGTTAACTAATGAAAACGAAAACTTTTCATTGTATGACATTATTGATCAAGAAAGTTTTATTGAAAAAAATAGTGAAATTATTATAAATGAGCTTAAGCATAATTTACCAAAAGAAATCATTTCTAAAATTGAAGAAGAGGAGGATTTAATTAGTTTTTCAAAAAACTATCTTTATTTAATTGAAAAACTTGATGTATTAAGCAAAAAATTAAAATTATATATTGAAATTATTGATAGTAATAGTAGTAACGAATTTTATAATGAATGGGCAACTGTTAGCAGCAAGAACACCAAGAGTACATTATCTTTATATAACGATAAGATATTTGCAAAAAATAGAATTTTTACCAATAAAAGCATTACTACGCTATCAGTTGGAAAAGTTATTGATAGCAATTCAGGTATTTTTGATCTTGCAATTTTTGATGAAGCTTCACAAACTGATATTATTAGCGCACTTCCCATATTATTTAGAGCGAATAAAGTTTTAGTTATTGGAGATGAAAAACAGTTGAATCCAATCATTTCAGTACGAAATGAAAAAGATTTAATTAATTGGCATGCTTACAATCTTCCTGAAGAAATTTTTGATAAGTACAGCTATACTTCAAATTCTCTGCTTTCCACATCAGATAAAATTATCAAATCTCATAATATGTCAAGAACTATACTAAAAGAGCATTATCGATGTCATCCTGATATTATAAATTTTAGTAATAGATTTTTTTATGATAATATTTTGAGAATAAAAACAGAACAACTTAAAGATGGTGGAATTGAGTTTATTGGTCATAGCGGTGATTGCAAAAAACCACCCGATAATAGATCTTGGATAAACGAAGAAGAGATAATGTTAGTTATTGATAAACTTTTAGATTTAAAAAAATCTTTATCCTGTGAAGATATTGGAGTTGTTTCTCCATTTAAAGCACAAACATTAGAAATTAAAAATCGTATCTCTAAATTAGATTCTTTTACTGAAAATGACTTATTAAATTTGACAATAGACACAGCTCACAAATTTCAAGGGGATGAAAAAAAAGTGATGATTTATTCATTAACAGCAGGACCGTCTATGACTGAAAAAACTTACAGCTGGATGTCAGGTGGCGATGCAAGTAATCCTCATGAAAGAAATCTTATAAATGTAGCTGTTACAAGAGCTAGAAGTAAATTATATATTATTGGTAATGAAAATTTTATTTTAAGTAAATCAGGATTATTGACTGAACTAATTAACTGGACTTATTTTTGCAATAGAGAATTGGACATATAAATGAAAAAATATAAAAATATTGTATTTCAAGACGAATTAGCAGCTGAATCTAAAATTGAGAATATTGCTAATAAAATAATTTGTGGAGAAACTCTTCAAACTTTAAAACTTTTACCTGATAATTCAGTAAATCTGATTGTAACAAGTCCATCCTATTTTCTAGGAAAAAAATATGAAGAAAATCAAACCTTCGAGGAATACTTATCAGACCATAAAAAAATTATCAAGGAATGCAAAAGAGTTTTGAAAGATGATGGTTCAATTTATTGGAATGTAGCTCAATCAATCATTGATAACGAAACTATTCATCTATCTTCTCATTTTTATTCTATTTTCAAAGAGTTGGATTTCTTTATGAAGAATAATATTATTTGGAAATTTGAAGGCGGAGAGACACCGAGGTCAAGGCTGTTTGGAAGATATGAAAACATAATGTGGTTTGTTAATGATAAGAAAAATTATGTTTTTAATGTTGATGATGTAAGAGTTCCTACAAAATGGTTAAAAGATAAAAGAGTAAGAAAAGATGGTAAAAACCCTGAAGACTTTTGGGAATTTGACATGAGATCAAATAAAGAAAAATTATTAAGCTTTAAAAGTAAATTATCAAAATATAAGAATCTTCTTTCTCAAAATTCAGAGGATTATGTAAATCAGATTCATATGGATGAAATATTTAGAGATTTAGAAAAAGAAGTTGATAGTGTTCTTTCTACATCAGATAAAATTATATCCAAAAATATTTTAGATAATATTTGGCACATAAATAGGGTGGTAAATGTTAGTAAAACCCAAAAAATAAAACATCCAGAAACTGGATTAGCACATCCATGTCCTTTTCCAGAAGAATTAATTAATAGAATTATTAAAATGGGATCAAATGAGAATGACTTGGTCCTTGATATCTTCTCTGGAAGTGGAACAGTATTCAAGGTGGCAGATTCTTTAAATAGGAGATGGCTTGGAATTGACAAGGAGCTTGAATATTGTGAAATAGCTTCCTTCAGGTTCGAGGAATATATTAAAAGCAAGCAAAGTCCTCAATTAAAGTTATTTAAATGAAAGAATATCAATCAATCATTATAAATTTATTAGATTATAATGAACAATCTAATTACGATTCAATTGACATAGTATGTAGAAACCTTTCTAAAGTTTTTGATAAAAAGTTATGTGATAATGGAACTTTTTGGATTTTCTGCGACTCATTTAAAAGCAAAAATTCATTCAAGCCAAATTTTTTTACAATTGCTAATAATTTTAATTCCTATTACTTAAAAAATATTATTTTGAATGTAGATTTCGAAAAAAGAAATAATGATGGTTTTATCTTCAACAATCAAGCAAGTCATTTACTTTTCTTTTCAAAAAATGAAAAATATTTTTTCAATAAAGATTCTATTAGAGAAAAACATATCTGGAAAGATGTTGAGTGGGGAAAGAGAAAAAAGAACTATAATCCATTAGGAAAAAGTCCTGGCAACGTATGGATAAAAACGGAAGATGATGGCAGGGGATCAATAACAAAACATATCCCCTTAACTATAAATGATTCTATTGAAAGAATTTTATTATCCTCATCAAATGAAAATGATAATGTTCTTCTTGTAAATTTTAAAAATGAAATTAAAAACAAACAAAACAGAATTATTAATTATGAAGAAGTATAATATTTTTTTTAATACCTCTGAAGATATGAGGAAAATACCGTCAAATACTGTCAGACTAATGATTACATCTCCACCGTATTGGGATTTAAAAAATTATGAAGCTGAAAATCAAATAGGATTCAAAGAAGATTATCAAACATACCTAGGACGCATTAATAAGGTATGGAATGAAACTAATCGAGTATTATTAGAAAATGGAGTAGTAGTTGTAAATATCAATACTAAAAGTCATCATAAAAAATTAAAACTATTGCCTTTTGATATTATTAATCAATTTGAATCAATTGGCCTATATTTAAAAGACATTCATTATTGGCATAAATCTAGCGCAATACCTCAGTTAAATAATTTTGGTGACCATTTTGAATATTTTTTAATTTTTTCAAAAAATAATCCCACAAACTATTCATCAGATGATTATTTCACTTACAAAGTTAACACTCATAATAAAATGTCAAATATTTGGAATATTAATAAAAAGTTTGGAAGCGTAGGTAAGAAGTATATGGTTCATCCAGCTATTTTTCCTATTGAATACATTGTTAATATGATAGAAATTTTTACAAAAAAAGATGATATTATCCTAGATCCTTTTTTAGGATCAGGAACATCATTAATTGCTGCAATGTTAACAAAAAGAAGTTTTTACGGATTTGAGTTAAATAATTCAGAATATAAAAAACTCATTAAGAATAGAATTGAAGATGAAGGATTAGATTTTAATAAAGTATCTACAAATCATTAATGATGAGCATTTTTAAGAAATTCGAAAAAGAAACTGTCTATGTAAAACATTGGAAAATCAAAGATTCTTACATTTATAATGAAAATACCGATCATTGGTTGTTGAAAAAATTTATTGTTATTTATAAAGACATTCTTGTTGATAGAGAACCAATTACAAAAGAGACTTTAATAAAAATTAATCAAAATTTTGATAAATTTATCAACTCAATTGAAAATGATAAGAAAAGAGAAGCTGCAATAGAATATTTTTCATTTGATATTAATGATCTTCCAAAATTTTCCAAATTTAATACTAATCCAGAACAAGATGATCTAGCAAGAAAATTTTTTGCATTAACTTTGATGAAAAAGGGTGGCCAAAGTGGAATTAACAAAAAAATAAAAGAATGGATTTCAGATAAAAAATCACTAAATCAAATACAGTCAAAAACAGAAAAATGGATAAAGAAAAATCCTAGTCACAGATCTAGCTTAAAGACAACTATCAATGATTATCCTGCATTCTTAAGAAATCAGAGTGCTGTTTTTACATATTATGGATTTTTCCCATCAAAAGAGGAAGGGTATGTATTAACACAAATGGGGGAGTTAGTTTATGATTCTAAAGATGAAATTGTCTTAAATGCTATTGTAAATCACCAGAAATTAAAATTAAGAGTTGGAAATCCTATTTTACCGGGTTTTGTAACGTATTCAGATAGCAATGTAAGTAAATTAATTCAAGATTTTAACCATCTAAATCACTTTAAAGATTATAATGTAAATCCCTTTCTTACGCTTTTAAAAGTCTTAAATAATTTAAAGATTAAATTAGGTGATCAAGGGTGCTTCATAGATATTGATGAATATATGCATATAATATCGAGGATGGCTCCATTTGATATAGATTACTGTACTAAATTGATTATAGATTGGCGTGAACAGAATTTTTCAGAAGAACAGAAATTATCCTTTAATAAAAAAGTTCAAAAGAGAAAATTTAGAAGAAGCAAGCTTATTGGGTCAACAGAAGATTTTTATAAAGAATTAAAGAATCAAACGTATGGATTTCATTTCAAATCTAAATTTAATAAAAATCATTTTTTAGACTATAAAAAAAATAAGTTGATCGTAACAAATCATACTATCTTTGATCTGTTTTTATCATATATGGACTACATTGAATCATACATGATAAAACAATATGGTTTATTATATAACAATATTTCGAATGACTATTCTCTTAAGCAAATAAGTGAAGTAGTTGAAAAAGCAATGCAAATTGAAAATTTTGACGAAAAATCATTAAAAAAATTGAAAAAAATTCATAAACACTTTGATTTAGATGAATCGGAATCTTCTGATAACGTTTTAAGTAGTTGGGAGTTTTATTTTCAAAGCCTCGATGTAAAACTTTTCTCAATGGTATTAGCTTTAGATTTTTGTGTCCAGAATTTTTCAAAAAATCCAGACATGAAATATTTGATAAAAAAATTTAGTAAACATACTCCTAAACTAATCTATTCCAACTTAGAAATAAGTAAAATTAATAGTCAGATGATTACTTCATTTTTTAAAAAAGAAGATAGCTTTTTATCAAATATCATTGATTATAATTTTGACGACATAGATAACGGAAATATTGATAATATTTCTTCAAATTCAACTATAAAAGAAATAACCAGGAGAGATAGTCAAAGGGATTTTATTGTTAAAGGACACAGTTTAATTCCCCAAAGAAATCAAAAGCTTATGGAAGAGATAAGAAAAAAAAGATCTCAAGGGGATATTCATTATAATGTTCTTAATAAAGATGCATGTGATTTATGCGAAGAAATACCAGGTCATACATTAGAGTGTCACCATATTATCCCTATTGAATTAGGAGGGCCAGATCATCAGCTTAATTATGTATTTATTTGCAAAAATTGTCACAATACATTTACTCATGAAACACACGAAAATGAAAGATATGAAAATATTAAGAAAATGAAATTGAAGAAAATAATTTCAAATAACAATTTTAAAGTATTAATAAAAGAGCGCCAAATACAAAAGAAACATTTAGATGTATTAATTAATGGTAGATATATACATTATGTTCAATATCTTGAGTTAAAGAAATATCTATATAAAGTTCAGAAAAACTCTGTCAAAAAAATGAAAAGAAGAATTGGACCTTCTGGTAATCGATGGAGTAGAGCAATGACAGCCGTATTTGAAAGAAGGATAAAAAGTAATGTTATAATGAACAAAAAAAGGCATAATTTTCCGGTCTTATTTTGTGATGGTGGTTGTAATACAGATTTAATAGAAAAAGGATCAGAGTGTCATCATATGATACCAAAAATGCAAAGATTCCATAGACATGGTAATAAACCCTTAAATGGCCCTGAAAGTGATTTTAATTATATTTTTCTTTGCAAGGATTGTCATCAATCTTTTACAAGTGACAGCAAAGAAAAAGATGTTTGTATTAAACATTTCAGAAAGTTAGGATTGGTATCAAAAGAAACTGTTTTTGAAATGATTCTTACAGACGGTCTAACTCAAGAACAATTGATGTTTTTATTTAAAGATGATTATATCAACAAAGAAGAATATAAAGAATTGAAAAAATTCTTAACTAATAGTCAATTGACTGTAGAAAAACGGAAGGAGATAAATTGAATGGGCTGCTTTAATACATTATTCTTATTGTTATTAGGCGGAATATACTTATTCTGGCCTGATTTAATGCAGGTAGAAGGCTTTTGGTTTGGTTTTATAGCTATTTGGCTATGTTTCTTTGTTTCTTGGGTTTTATTTGGTGATATTGCTGATGAAATATCAGGAGTTAATAGATATAAGGATGAATAAGAAATACTACCTAAATAAAGCCAAATATCTAGAAGGTAAAACTATTTCTGAGGCATTACCTAATTTAAAAACTGAATATTCAGAAAACAGACGAATTACAAAAAGTGTTTTCGCAAATTTTGTTGAAAAAGAATATTTCAATTTAGATTTAAATAGCTATTCAAGACCAGATTTTGAGGATGTAAATCTTGAGCTTAAAACATCAGGAATTCACTTTATTAATTCAAAAGGTATTTATAATGCTAAAGAGAGATTAGTATTATCTATGATAGATTACTATGATGTTATAGAACAAGAACATTGGATGGACAATAAACATCTTAAAAAGGTTTTTAATATTTTATTTGTGCTATATCTTTATGAAAAAGCTCCTAAAAAATTTGAAGATTTTCAAATTGTTCACTCTTTTATTTGGGAACCATCCAACAAGCAGATCGATTGGATGCAAAGGGATTATGATATCATTAGAAATAAAGTCTTAAAGGGCGAAATAATAAGTGAAAGAGATACTGATTTTCTTGGAAACTGTCCTAAGCATGGAGGTGGTTACAATAAACAAAGTCCATCACATTCTAAAAGCGGAGCAATAGCTAAACATCCAAGAATAGATTTTGCTGAAAGACGAGCTTTTTGTATCAAACAAAGAGCGTTTGATCATATTATAGCTTCATCGCTCAATTTAGAAGTTAGAAGTGTTAAAGGTTCAATAGGTCTATTTAAAGAAGATTACCCTAATTTTAAATGAAGTTTGAGTTCACACCTGTAAAAGATATCATTGAAGATTCATCGTATTTTGAAGATGTAAAATATGGCCTTTATTGTTGGAAATTATCCGAAGAAACCAATTTTAACGGATGCCTTTATTTTTGGAAAACATCAGAAAAAATCAATTTTAACGGATTCGAAAATAGTGAGAATGATAGAGTCATATATGTTGGAAAAGCAGAAAAATATATTGCTGATAGATTTTACGATAATCATCTCAATCCCATTAAAAACTTTTCAACATTTAGAAGGTCAATAGGAGCAGTTTTAAAGGAAGAGTTATCTCTTAGTGCTTTACCAAAAATAGATAGTAAAGGAAACATAATCGCTGACAAGAAAAAAGCATGTAGACAGTACAGGTTTGATGAAGATGGTGAATTAAAAATTAATCAATGGATGATTAATAATTTAGAATTTGGTTTTATTGAACTAGATAGTATTAACGATATAAAAGACAAAGAAGATAATTGTAAAGAAATTATTAAGCCATGTTTGAATTGTAAGAACGATAAAAGCTATAATATTTATTATTCAGAAATTAAAAAATTAAGAGGTGATTGTCGTAAAGAAGCTAAGGTTGCCTTAAAGAAGATGTAATTTATCATGAATCTTAATAGGCGAAGAATTATTTTGCTCATGTCTAGCAATTATTAAATCAATTATTTCATTTGCTTTCATAAGTACATAATTTAAGCAATGCCAAAACTAAAAGTTGTAGAATTGTTCGCAGGGGTAGGAGGTTTCCGAATTGGATTAGAGAATGCTGGACATAAAACTGTCTGGGCTAACCAGTGGGAGCCTAAAATTCAGGCGCAACATGCTTATGAATGTTATAGAACCCATTTTAAAGATGAGTTTCACAACCTAAATACAGATATCAATAAAGTTGATATTGACAGCAATATTCCAGAACATGACCTTTTAGTAGGTGGATTTCCATGCCAAGACTACTCTGTTGCAACAGTTCAAGCAAAGGGGATAGAGGGTAAAAAAGGTGTTTTATGGTGGAATATTGAACAAATTTTACGTAAAAAAAGACCAAAGTATGTTTTACTTGAAAATGTAGATCGTTTACTGCGCTCACCAACGTTTCAAAGAGGGCGTGATTTTGGGGTAATTCTTTCATGTTTACATAATCTTGGGTATTGTGTCGAATGGCGAGTGATTAACGCTGCAGAGTATGGATTTCCGCAGAAAAGAAGGCGTACATTCTTTTTTGCTGCACAAAAAGGTACTTCTTGGTACAAAAATATGGAAAAACAGCATATGAAGGGCGACTTTATCCATAATAAAGGATTCTTTAGCGATGAATTTAAAGTCGAGCAAGATAAATCATTGACCTTAAATCTCACAGATGACATTAAGAATATTGCTGATACCCAGAAAATTAGCGATAATTTTTCTTATCATTTCCTAAATGCTGGCTTTTTGTTTAATAGTACTATCAGCACAAAGAAAGTTATACCTAAATATGATGGAAAACGTACAGTACTAGGTGATATTCTTGATAAAAAAGTCGATAATAAGTATTTCGTTACCGATGAAGCTGAAATCTTGAAATGGAAAGAATTAAAAGGTGCTAAGAAAAAGCAAGTTACAAGAAAAGATGGTGGAACATTCTTTTATTCTGAAGGATCAATGCCTTTTCCTGAACCGCTAGAAGCACCTGCTAGAACAATTATTACTAGCGAAGGCGGACAAACACCAAGCAGGTTTAAACATATCATCTCAGATCCTAAAAAAAATAAGTACAGAACTTTAACTCCAGATGAAGTTGAAAAAATTTGTGGATTTCCTGCAGGATGGACAAATACAGGTATGCCAGATAATTGGCGTTATTTTTGCATGGGTAATGCACTAGTGGTAGGATTAATTGAAAAAATGGGTAAAACCTTAAGTAAATAATGAAAGACTTTAATAAGACTTATCATTATTTTAATAAAGACTTTAATAGCCTGTTAATTACCTGTTTTACAGGTTTTGCGCATAATATATATTATGTATAATTAGATAA
>CETI01014865.1_pt1 | contig 11735 bp, 20 predicted proteins | sample 361441 | NCBI WGS metagenome assembly CETI01 (sample SAMEA2622478, study PRJEB7988) | marine metagenome | biome: marine biome (ENVO:00000447); feature: deep chlorophyll maximum layer (ENVO:xxxxxxxx); material: "saline water (ENVO:00002010), including plankton (ENVO:xxxxxxxx)" | depth 90 m | reverse complement strand
CTTTTAACCGTAAAAGATTTTAGCAGGATATTTAGCATTAGTGTTCCTATGATCTACAAACTACTTATGAAAGGAGAACTAGAAGCACGTAAGATTGGTGGAAAGACCGTCATTGATTGTGAAGAAGCCATGCGCTGGAAAAGCAATTTACCACAAAGCAAGCATGAAAGCATTAATGTTAAGAAAAGTCTAAAGCGAAAAATTGGAAAAAAAATATTGCAAAAAATTCGCTTGATTTTATAAAAGAACAAGGAAGAACAAACATCAAAGTTCAGACGGTTTCTTAGACGGTTTTTGTCTAATTATGTTTAATAACGACCTGTTTTGTTCTTTTTTGGCAATTTACCTTTATAAAAAAAATAGCAGAAAACTGCTAAATAAATGGCAGAAATCTGCTAAAATTTTAAAGTCCTACGGTAACACCGCCATCAACAGTTATTGTCTGGCCTGCAATCTACCATCCTCGAAAGTATTTAACAACTACAATAACTTAGCGGTTTTGGTATTTTGATTTAAGACGGTATTCCGTACGCTTTTTTGGTTAGTGTACTCATCAATACCTTTTGACATTTTTTTAGCCAATTCACTTTTATCAAGATGACCATAGATCATAGTAGTTTTTATGTCTGCGTGACCTAATTGTTCTTGAACGTGTTTTAATGTTGCGCCTGATGATAATAATGCTGCTGCTGCTGTGTGGCGCAATTGGTGTGTTGTCCAATTAATATCATGTGGCTGTAAAATTTGTTTTAAACTACGATGTACTGATTCATTAAGAAATTGTTTATAATCACCATATCTATAACCTCCACACGCTGTACCAAATTTTCCTAATTTATAGTTAAAAACATACATATTATTAATATTATTTTCCAGACGTTCTTGCTTTTTCTTTGTCAGTAATGCAAATAATTGTGATGTTATTGGTATTGTATAACTATGATTTATTGGGCCTTTTGCTTGTTCCATCGTGATTATGTGGTTATCCCAGTCAATATCCTGCCATTGCAAACCTACAGCATTCGCAATACGACAACCTGTAAAAAACTGAAAAAGTAATAAATCACACAAATACGGATTTTTTTCTTCAATAATTTTAAAACTTTTTACTAACAATTCCTTTGATATATGTTTTGGTTTTATATTACTTTCGCGTTTCATCAGGTCGTAAAACCTTAGACCATTTTCAAAATCTAGTTGTCTGTAAACTGACTGCGTTGAATCAGGGCTTGGTAAAATATCTGGTGCTTTTACATTCCAGTATTTATGACACCTGTTTATAATTGCTTTTAGCATAGTAAATGCTTTTTGATTATATGAAGTGTAAGTTTCTTTTCTTTTTACAAGTTTGTAAGTAGCAAATTTCCATATATTTTCAATATTACATGGGTATTCTTCAGATGTTTCTAATTGATAATTATTTAATTTATCAGCAAATTCTAATAAATTATCGTGAGTAAACGTAAATATTTTTAAATTATCTGGAAAATAATATCTAAACGCAAGAATACTACGTAATCTTTGAATTTTTACTTTTAACTTAACTTTTGCACGCGGATATTTGATTAAGTCTTTTTCAATACCATCCAATTCCTCACGCGCGTACCGTTCATAGCATTCGCGTACAGTCGGTGATTCAATTATTTTACGTTCTGCAAGTTTTTCTGCCCGTTTAATTTCTGCTGGCGAACGGTACGTTCCTTCAAGTATTTGTAAATGCAACCTTGTTGCTTCAGCTTTAGCAATTCTTTTATCAGTTGTTCTTAACGATTGTTGATATTTACGACCTTTGTGTTCGCACTTGAACTGCCATATAGTCGTTCCTTTCTTTTTCCATGCATGATCTGCCATTCCTTCCTTCCTTCCTCGATATATGAATCAACATCATCGGGATCGAATTTTTTCGTTCTCCCAATTTTTATATATTTGATTTCACCTGAATTAACAAGTCTGTCAACAGTCCTGTACGAAACAGACAAACGTTCTGCTACTTCATTTTTGGTTAGTAATTTTCTCATGTTTTTTTGCTATCCCTTTGTTCTGAATCAACTTTTTCCAATTCAATGATGTCGTCTTCTACTACATCGTCTAGCAAACTTTTATCTGCTTCTTTTTTTTCTATTGGTATGTCTTGTAGTTCTTCTTTCACCTGGAAACCGCCTAATGCTTCTGGTACAGCATCGCGGAGCAATCGCGCACGCGCACGTAACTGAAGCATACGATCAGGATATTGTGTCCAGGGACCAGGCTTACCCCACAGTTTCGCACGCTTTGCCTGATCAACACTGAATTGTGACGTATAGACTTGTTCGCGATCTTTACGCTTTAGTGTGCAGACTGCCGTAGGATTATCGTCATCTTTTGAAGGCGGTGTTTCAGTAAAATGTTCAATCAGTCCTGATTCATTCGCTAATGCCAATGGGCCATCACCAAATAATGTCGGTTTATTATTAATGACGTAAATAAATTCTAAGGCCCATGACGGATCTTTTCCGATAGACATAGCTTTCATCATGCTTACCACTAACATTGCTTTTTTCTTATCTTCAGCAAGTCGGTCTGTTCCCGCTAAATACATTCCTGCTTGTGCAAATTGTTCTGCAACGTTTGTGCATTGCGTCAGGTTTGTCGGAATTAACGGTCTGATTAATCCTTCGTATTGGATCACTTCATTTTCATTTACAGTGTCGGCTATGTTTTTTTGTGTCATCATTCAAACATCCAAGGTGGAAAATCTTCATCGGCTAACAGTTCAGGTTCGTCTGTATTGATCCAAGGATCAGCACCATAGGTTTCAATATTACGGCAAAAATTAACCTGACCTTCATGCAGTACGTGTTGTCCAGCACTGTACGCAATGCCATCCAACGGAAATTGAAACAATTGACTGACTGGCAACCCGCGTGTCTGAAAAAGAAAGAAAAATGCTTTCTCGCGTTTAGCACAATTGTTTACGAACTGTATGAACTGATCGTCACCGATAATTCTTTTTTCAGCGATTAATGGCAATGCATTTGACCATGCCTGCAAGTACGATGCGACCTGAACATTGTATCGGTAATTTCCTATCTGCTTAGTAATTGTTTTTTTCAATGTTTCATTTGGATTTAATGAAAAAGATTTTAGGTCTGTCAGTGTTTGGTTTTTAAGATAATCAAACCGAGCCTTGCATGGTATTCTGTAGGCTATATCTGATCCGTCAATTTCTGGTATATCGACATGGTACAAAACCGATACTTCTGGATACCCGCCTGAGACAGATTTATTTGCGTGTTCATCTAATTGAATTGTTTTAGCAGCTAACTGTATATCGTGAATTATATGTGACCGTAAAAGTTCTTTATGACCGTGATCAGCTTCGTGATCTTTTTTCTTTTGATCCCAAATCACAGGACGTTCAGGATGCCGCATGACCATCTGAATATATTCTTCTTTTTTTGCACGACCTTTCGGAACAGCTAGTTTCTTTGCCTGCAACCAGTTAATCATATCCTGAACTGTATCTAATGCGTCAGGATAATCTGACTTATCGAGGTACGGTGCGTAGCTTTCATTAAATGCTTCTGCGCCTTCTAAAATATACTTGTGATAGGCACGACCTGATTTTTTGGCTTCTGTATCCATTGAATGCTTTGCAGGATTCAGCCATGACTGCGCCCATGCCATCATAGGGCTGTTTGCAGCAGCTTTGAATAACGTTTGACTGGCACGCTTAATGTCGTGATAGCGTTCCTCGGGTAATTCGCTGTTCTGATAGACACCATCAGGCATATCACAGCCTGTTTCAATTTTAATAGTTTTCATGGTTCTCCTTTGAATGTGTCAATGCTGGTAATTGTAACCAATAAACAGCTTTAGGGCCTTTATTCGGTATGTATTCAGCCGTAAACACAACACGATTATCAATGTTAGGTGTTTGTTCTGAGTTTTTAGAAAAATCTATGTCGTCAAATTTTTGATCGTTAATGTGAAAAAAAATGTTCTCATTGTTAAAGGCAACAAAATTATCAGGTTTTATAAAACCATAACCACAATCTTCAAAATATTTTAAGATCGTACCTTTCTGTAATTCCAGTTTGTTATACGTAAACTTATTATTATACATATCGTATGCAATTGCATTATTGCTATCAACCATATCAACTACGGTTTCTGTATAATTATAGTTATCTTGGCCTATTCTTGGTTCAATGAAAAGTTTATCATTTTCTTTTTGTGCATGAGATAACAACACCCAACAAGCCTTTAATTGTTGTTCAATTTTTATTATATGTTCTTCAGCTTTCTTATATTTTCTATAGTATTTATCTCGTTGGCTATATGCACGAATTGTTTTTGCTTGTTCACCTAATAAATCAGCTTTTGATACCATTTAATTCCTTCCTTTTTTATCTGGTAATTTTCTTTTTACTGCGTACACATAATCGCTGAGTGTGTGTGTTCTCATGTCACCTAAATATGCACCAATTGATGCAACTTCGTTCTTGGTGTCGGCATCCATAGCCTGATAATTAGCAATCATGTGTTCCTTCAGCGACTTGAAATGCAGCCGAATTGCTTCGTCTATGTCATTTAGTAATACTTCATCTTTATTGTTCATATATGCAGATTAATCGGCTTATCGCATTAATGCAATAATAAATCCTTATTGATTTGCAAAAATAAGAAAATAAAAGTGCATTTACGCAATATTATGATATTTTTTTGCGAAAAAACTGTTTACAAATGTGTGAATTTGAAGTTAAAATTTTGTTAATAAAATGAATAATAAAAGACGTATATGTTATAATTTACAGGGACGTTAAACATGCCAGAGAATCACTACATGCGGTTGTCGCAGGCTATTTCAAAACGTAAAAGTATTAATCCAACCACGAATAAAGCAAGCTATGACTATTTTTTATCAAGTGCAAGACAAAGACTCGCAGCCAGACGAAGTAAGGTAATTGTAGGATCACATATTCAGTGGTTTTTGTTTGGTTTCTTGGTCGCTTTAATTGGTGATGGAGTATCACATAAATTTTTAGATTTCTGCATGTGGTTAATCAACTAATGCATCATTTACTTGTTTATTATCTGATTCTTTAAGGAATTGATAATAATGACGCATACGTGACGTTGATTCTTTAGATGTTTGTTTACTGGTATCCCATATCGGATACATTTTATCTTCAAAAAATGGCAGTATTGCTGCGGTGGCAGTTCCATTAAGGAAATCTTTTTCTGTCCATTCAGAATCGTAGGCAATCTGAGCAGATGCATTGCAAGCTTCATAAAATTCAAAAGCAAGCAGAAATTCAGCACGTTCGATAAGCAGTTTAGCTATTAATTCACAGGAATTTTTAAGACACATGCGCCAGCGTGCTTTGTCGCGTTCTAGCCTTCTTAGCTGTGCGTGTTTACCCGCGCAATTTTCTTTCCAGCTCCATACTTCTAGCTGTTCTGTCCAGGTAATCGTCATCAATTGAACAAGTGCCTGCATTTGATCTACAGCCATTTTTCTTGGGTTTTTTTCAAGTCTTGAATATGTTGATGTATTCACGCCCATTGCTGAAGCGCATTCTGATTGCGTGAAACCTTTTCGTGTTCTTACATCATACAATGATTCTGCTGTCATAATTATTAATCCATGTCGGTCTTTTGATGAAGTTTTGTCTAAATTATGTGAAGTTTATACATTATTTATATTATTTTTACAAATATTTTGATTTTTATATTGATAAATTATGTGCAAAATTGCATTGTTTTTAAAGTTCAATATGCATATTTACACGGAATTTATTCATGCTTACGTCAAAAGAAAAACAAGTAATTGATTTTGTTCAAGATTTTATAAAAACAGAAAAATACAATCCATCTATCAAACAAATCGCCAACGGATTAAATAAACACAGGACTACAATAAGCAAAATTACAACTAATCTTGCTGACCGCAACATTCTTTCTAAAACGCACAAAGTAATCCAGATTTTGCAAACACCATCACAAGTTATGCAATCTGAGAAAATGAATGATAACTGAAAAACAAGCGCAAGTTCTGCAATTTATTGTTGATTATCTAGCAACCAAAAATTATGGGCCATCCATACGCGAGATTATGGCAGCAACAGATGCTAAATCAACCAGTTCTGTTGTTGGCATACTTCTGCGTTTAGAAGATCGAGGTTGTATAGTTCGTCTGAAAAAGAAACACCGCGCCATCGAAATTTTAAAATTGCCAGCAAGGATCGCTTCTGATGACAAAATACAAGTCCAAAAAAATAACGGATAACGGATTAACGTTTGACAGCAAGAAGGAACATAAGCGGTATCACGAACTGCGCCTGCTTGAAATGGGCCATGCCATCAAGAATTTAGAATTACAAAAGAAACATCCACTTGAAGTAAATGGATTTAGAATTTGTACGTATGTCAGTGATTTCGATTATGACTTACCAGACGGTACACATGTAACGGAAGACGTTAAATCAGAAATAACAGCAAAACTTCCCGTCTTCAGACTTAAAGCAAAATTATTCAAGGCGATCAAGAAATATGAAATCAGCGTCTATAATTGATCCTGTTCAACGTAATCTCGTACACCAGTTACAAAAACAGGCGGTCGATAAATACAATCTAGGATCAGTTGCACAGCTTACGTCTGCACAGCAAAACGATAATCTGATACAGGCCCGAACCTGGTGTTACAAAAAACTACGTAATGCAGGACTGACGTATTCTCGTATTGCGGATTATTTCAACAAAGAAAAAACGAGTGTCAGGTATTGTCTGAAGAAATAAAATTATTTTATATGCCTGTTAATTGGCCTGATTACCATGCTGACACAACGCATTTGGATTGCTGTGAACATGGTGCATATTTTTTATTACTTGGCCGATACTGGATGACTCAAAAGCCATTACCTGATGATGATTATTTGCTGGCAAAATTTGCTAAATCAACACCTGAACAATGGCAAAAGATACGACCAGTCATACAGGATTTTTTTACTGTTCAAGATGGTGAATGGTTTCACAAGCGCGTAGATGCAGATTTAACAAAAGCAAAAAATATGTATGCATCTCGTAAACGTGCAGCCGAAAAAACAAATCAAAATAAAAAGAAAAATACTAAAAAACTAAATAGTAAAGATAAAGATATATATATAGATATAGATAAGACCGTACCAGTCACCGATACGGTCAGCGATACGGTCACCGTAAAAGACCTTTATAATCAAGACTTTATAAAATGGTGGAATCTGTATCCATTGAAGGTTGGAAAGCGAAAAGCAGCCGAATTGTTTTCAAAAAAGATCAAATCTACATCACTTGATGCACTTATTGCAGCAACAAACAACTACATCATCACGAAACCTAAAGATCAAAATTATTGTCATCCAACAACGTATCTTAATCAGGATCGTTTTGAAGACTTTGAAGAACATGAAGCAACACAAACGAAAATTGATCCCAATTACATATCCAAAGAAAGACTTAAAAAATATAAAAAAGATGGTACGTGGTATCCAAATATTTACGGCCCTAAACCTGAAAGTGAAGGATGCGAAATACCATTGCATATTTTGAAGGAAGAAGGATTTAGACCTTGAAAACAAAAAAACGTGGCAGACCAAAACGTGAAAAAGGTATTGCACCTACACCAGAAACACTGGCTAAACTGCAACCTAATGTTCTTCCTAGTTTGGTTTACAATGGCGTGATTGATCTTGACCAGGAAAAAGCAGCAGAAGAAATAGCCCATGTGTATCATACGTTACATCGTGGTTTATTGCCTGCTGGTGGTATTGAGAATGACCGAAGTATGGCAACAGGTACGGTACGTGATCCGTTTGCACGTATGACGACTGGTGAACGCAATGCATGGGAATTTAGATATAAACCTTGGGCCAACAATGAATCTAAAAAGTTGATACGTAAACGACCGCGTTTGTGTCGATGGAAATTATCGGTTTTAATTACACATGAAAACATAAAACCTGATGTAATTGCTGCACAATATCAGGTAGATTATCCAATAATTATTCAACAATTTAAAAACAGTTTGGATCAGTACGTGTATCTTATGCAAAATAATAACTAACGTTCGTCATTAGTTCGTTAAGTGTTCTGAATTAAGTATTGATGTATCTATCAGCCTTGACATAATCCCCGTAATGGATTCATGTCCGTTCCCCTTCTCAACTTTTCCCGTCTGTCCTTCCTTCATCCATCAAACGCAGGCGGGTTTTTTTTTATAAGGATCAAGAAATGATTGATCCAATAACTGCATTTGCTGGCATAAAATCAGCTCATGCTGCAATCATGTCAGCCGTTAAAATCGGTAAAGACATAAGCAGTTTATCAGGTGCAGTAGCTAAGTATGCGAAAGGTGAAGCGGCACTCCAAGCTAAAAGCGAAGTAAAGAAAAAATCAATATTTACAAAACTTGGTGGTGCAGAAGCAGAAGCCATAGATAATTTTTTCCGTAAACAAGAAATAGATAATTTACGTGATGAACTCCGTTCTGCATTCTTGTTGTACGCCAAGCCTGGATCGTGGGAAGCCTTGCAAGCTGAGATTGCTCGCAGTCGTGCAGAACAGAAAAAAGAACTGCTGAAACAGGCTAAACGTGAACAAATGATGCAGGAAATAGGAATTGCCAGCTTGATTGCCATAGCCGTTGCAACAGTTATCGGTATTGTTGGGTTTATCACCGTTAAAGCGCAGGCGTATCATGTACCGCCTTATTACATCAACATTAGTTTTTAAAATCACGTTCTACGTAAGCTGCTAACAAGGCAATCGTTTTTGTAATATTATTATGACCGCCTTCATATCTTCTATACATACGTTCACTGACACCTAACAGTTCTGCGGCTTTAACTTGCGTTATGCCTAAACGTTTACGCCATTGTTTCATTTTAGTCGATGTATCAATTAGTTTCATCGTGTAGTCTCCATATTGTTAGGTAAATCGTGGTGTAATCTCCATATTGTGTGGTAGATCATTGTGTGGTAGATGAGTATATTGATCGGTGATTAGTAACCTCCAATCAATGCGGGCTGGGGTTGATCTCCCAGCCCATCTTGTTTAATCATGGTGTAGTCTCCTAGTTAAAAGAATTATTATCAATCATGGTTTTAATTTCGTCAAAAATTTGCTCATTACAATAACCAATATATCTATTTCTATATGTAAAATTATCGTTTTTATTGTTATGTACTGATATTTCAGTTAATGAATGATGAACAGTAAAAAAGATAAAATAATCTTTATAATCTTTTTGAAATTCGTTAATTATCATGGTGTAGTCTCCTGGTATTGTGTGGTTGATGTATAAAAAATCCTAAAAAAAAGGTAAAAAAAGACGCGACCAGTTGGCCCAGTCGCGCCCGTTTTTCATAATGTTTTTAGATTTCATTCATCAGGTCCTGCCATTGATAACGAGGATCTTCTTCTTGGTTGAACATCCATTTTATCTTAACAGACTTGAACCTTTTTCTTAGCTCCTGTGCAACCTCTACTGGTGGCGCCCATGCAGTTTGGAATCTCATGTGAACAGATGTCTCGTCCTCATAAATATCTGTGTTATAGGCATCCCATTTGGTACCCCAGTTGTCTATGTTCCAGCGATACCATCTGTCATCTGTTTTCCCACAAGGGAATTTCTTAACAGACATGATAACTTCGCCATCCATATTTTTAAGTTCCTCTATTTCAGTTGGCAATTCACCATCCTCGTTGGGTGTTGTGTCCCAGTCAGGTGAGGGAATTATTTTGCTGAAGGTAACATCCTCAAATTCAGAACCTTCATGCTTGGTTGTCATAAGCTTAACAACTTTAGCTATAGTTTTCTTATTTCCTGATATTTCTACTTCGTTTGTTGTGTGATTTGGCATGTTATGCGCTCCGTCTTAATGGTGTATAACGTCTATAATTTCTTACGTATGAATTTTCCTGGTAGCGTTCTATGACCTTGTAGGCTTCGCCGCGTTGTTTTTTGGCCTTATCCCATTTTGACCAGTCGCTATCTTCCTCCAGGTAAACCGTATCACCTTTAATATAGGAAAAATCACTGATTGCATGGTCAATGCCTAGTCGGACCAGTTCGCTGTATTTTACCTCGATCCAGCCATGAGATGCATCCGTATGACAGATATATTGATCATTCATAATAGTAACCTCCAGTTAGTTAAAATTTAATAGTCGTGTTTGCATATATCTGATCTAAATATATACATTTGACAGCTAGGACTGGCCCAGCTGTCTAAGTACATATTTAAGCTACTTGTTTAATATCGTTAGTTTGTAAGTTGTTTAAAAACTCGACTGACTGCCAAGCTTGATTAAATGCTTCATAGATTAGGTTTTTATCCTTGCGCGCTTGTTTTAACCAACCTTTTAAATATTGCGCGTGATCTTCGCGCGGTGCATTTGATATACCTAACTGATTACATAAAAACGCGCTGGTACTTTCTGCAATGAGTTCCTCATATGCGTATTCAGTTGAACCAAAACGCGAACCTTTAAGACGATCTAGCCGCGACTTATGGCCAGTCCAGTGGGCCAGTTCATGCAATAATGTTGAATATTTAGCTTCTGTTTGTGTTGATGTTTTAGTAGGAATAAAAAGATCATCTTTAGGAATATTAATATAATCATCATTAGGACTATAAAACGCGCCTGGCTTATCAGTTCTTATTGTTGCCATTGTATTCTTAACGAATGTATCAACATCATTTAAAACGGCTGGTAATGGCTTTTTAAGGTCTTCTTGTTTGTCTTCTTTTAGTTCCAGGCCCTCGACTTGATCCGCGTTAAAAACAAAATATTGTTTATAATTACATATAAAAACTTGTTTACCATTCTTATCTAAAACGGGATTTTCATTTTTATCAATTAAGCCAGTTCTTTTAAAAAAGATTACGGGGACGGCTTTTTGGCCTTTAAGTGAATATTTACAATTTACAATTTTACGGCCTTCACGCTTGCCGCCACCTTTAGTTATGAGCCAATGGTTAAATGTTCCCCATTGATTCGACTTATAACCATTAGCGCACGCATATAAAGGTAATAAGAATTGATTAATTCCATTATATTGTTTCCCGCTTGCGTTCGAAATAGCAACACCGCCACCTAAAGTAATAAAAGGTTTTTCCCAGTGTTCGCTGTTTGCTTTTTCTAATTGGTTTATAATGATATCATTTAATTTAGTTTTATATGATTCTAATACTTTCTTAGTCATTTAGTAACCTCCAGTAATTATAATGTTTTTAAATCTGCAAAATTAGGCGCAATAAGTTCTATTTCATAACCTAGTTTTTTTACATTTGTTATGATGTCACTGGTTAAAGTCTTCTTTCCAGCAATAGAACAAAAGGCGCGCGCATTACTACACGCTGGGTAAAGATAATCTGTTCCATAATGTGATTTATGTGTAACTTGTATTTTCATTTAGTAACCTCCATTAATTAAGTTAGTAAACAATCATTACTATAGGACAATATGACCTGTCAATAGGATTTATACATATGCGTCAATTAACGATGAAACAACATAAATTCGTAGATGAGTATATTAATACGGGTAATGCAAGTGAGGCATATAGAAGGGCTTATGACTGTAAGAATAGTACTAATAGAACAATTCAAATAAATGCATCTAAATTACTTAGTAACACTATAGTTGCACTAGCGGTTAAACGTGAAAAGGAAAGAATAAACAGGGCCAGTCGATTAGGTAGTAAAGATAT
>CETI01115903.1_pt1 | contig 11742 bp, 10 predicted proteins | sample 361441 | NCBI WGS metagenome assembly CETI01 (sample SAMEA2622478, study PRJEB7988) | marine metagenome | biome: marine biome (ENVO:00000447); feature: deep chlorophyll maximum layer (ENVO:xxxxxxxx); material: "saline water (ENVO:00002010), including plankton (ENVO:xxxxxxxx)" | depth 90 m | reverse complement strand
GGAGCTTCTGATATTATAGGCATTAATCCCATATTTTTTTTTCCTAAACTTTCTGCCATAAGTTGCTGAGTCCACGCAATAAATTCTTTTAAGTGAGGACAATAAACCAGCAGAACTAAAGAACTAAATTTTTTTTGAGAATAAATTTGCGATATTTTTGAAACACTATTAATTAAAAAACTTTTATTAATTTTAAAATATTTTTTTAAATTTGACCTAAAATTATCAATTTTTAGCCCCATAAAAAAAGCTGGAACCATTCCTACTTCTGTAAATACGGAATATCGTCCTCCAACAAATTTTTTATGTTCGATAAAAAAAATTTTTCTTTTTTTGGCAAAATTATAAATAGCATTATTTCTCTTTTCAGTAATTACAATAGTATTGTTTTTATTAAAATTTTTTATATTAAGTAAATTAACATTAGCAATCGTTTCTAAAGTATTGCCAGACTTTGAAATTATTATAAATAAGGAATCTTTTATTTTTTTTGATTTTAATATTTTTTTTGTATTGATTTCATCTAAATTATCAAAAAAAATAAATTTTTTTTTAATTTTATGATTTAAAAAAGAATAAATTGCTTTAGAAGCCAATACAGATCCCCCCATACCTATAACAACAACAGTATTAAATTTTTGAAATCTTTTTAAATCACTCTTTTTAAAATTTAATTTAAAATTTTTACTCAAAAAACTAAAATTATCTGATCTATCGTCTACATTTTCGAAAATATCTTTAATTAAGACAGACGACTCTTTAACCTGTTTTTTTAAGCTTTTGCTTTTTAGTAAGAAATTAGGAATTTGATTTTTTATTGTTATATTTTTTTTTATACCGTTCATTTTCTAATTTGATTTACTATTGAGTCTTCTACGGATGATTGGCCATCAATTTTTATTTGATCATTTTCACCTGCTTTTAAAATCTTTTTAATATTTTTTTCATTTTTTTTATTTGAGGCCATTGAGTCTGGCGTGGGTAAAATTTTGTAATCTGGCGGTTGTGTAAGAGGTTCATTTTTTTTTATAAGAAATTCATCTGTCGCTTCGCTTTTTTCATTTCTTAAAACTTTACCAGCTTCTGAAAACCCTGCACAACCAGAAAGTAAGAATAAAAAAACAAAAAAATATGGATAAAGTTTATTTCTTTTCATTTTTATCTTTAATTAATTCTCTTAATAATAATGTAATAATCCCTAATGAAATAGTTATATCTGCTACATTAAAAGTAAACCAATGATAATTTTCTATATGAAAGTCAATAAAATCAGGTACTGCAAAATATATCAACCTATCATAAACGTTTCCCAAGGCTCCACCAAGAATCATAGCATAAAGGATTTTGTCTGTGTTATCAGACTTTATTATTAAAAAAACTACAAATAATATTACCAAAATTATAATTCCTGTCACAACATGATACAAAATTCCTGGATCTAAATTAAATAGTCCAAACCCAATGCCAGTATTCCAAACAAGCTCGAAATTAAGAAATTCTGTAACGTATAATTGGTTAGAGTTTTCTAATTGGTAATTTATAATTTTATTCTTAGTTAATCGATCTATAATAAAAGCAATAAAGGCTATAATTAAACTTAGAAAATTAAATTTTGAAAAAATCATTTGTTTTTTACTGAGTCACATCTATTGCAAGACTTTTTTACTATTTTCCAGCACCTTTCACATTTTACTCCCTCTGCCTTTTTAACTTCAACTTTTAAATCAACCTTGTTTTTTGTATCACTAATAACTGAGGCGCCTGAGGTAATAAAATATTCACCGAGATCTAAACCTTCTAACAAATCATATTGTTCTTTTGATGTATTAATTTTTATATCAGCCTCAAGACTAGAACCTATTTCTTTATTTGACCTTTTTTCTTCAATAGCAACATTTACGATTTGTCTTATTCTAAAAAGTTTAATCCATTTTTGATCTAGTTTAGAATTTTGCCATCCATTAGGAATTTTAGGAAATGTTTTTTCATGAATACTGTCATCATTTTTATTTATTAAATTGTATATCTCTTCTGAGGTAAAAACAAAAATAGGTGCAAACCAATGCATTAAGCACTCTAAGATAATATTTAAAACTAAAATGCAATTTTTTCTTTTTTTTGAATTGATGTCATCACAATATAAAACATCTTTTCTTATATCAAAATAGAATGAAGAAAGTTCTAAATTACAAAAATTTGAAAGATCCTTAAAAAGTTTATGAAAATTATAACTATTTAAATTATCTTTTATTGATTGGTCAATTAAGAACAATTTATTAAGAATATATTGCTCTAATTCGGGTAGATCTTGAATTTTAACGCTCTCAAAATTTTGTTTTTTAAAATTATCTTTAAGGTTCCCTAAGATAAATCTAAAAGTATTTCTAATTTTTCGATACGCTTCAGCATGCTGAGATAAAATTGAATTATCTATTTTAAGATCCTCAGAATAATCTGAAGCAGCAACCCACGCTCTTAAAATATCAGCTCCATATTTTTTTAAAATATCATCAGGGAGAATAACATTGCCAGCTGACTTTGACATTTTCATGCCTTTTCCGTCTACAACAAACCCGTGTGAAAGAATACTTTCATATGGAGCTTTTCCTCGTGTTCCACATGACTCGAGTAAAGATGAATGAAACCAGCCTCTGTGCTGATCCGAACCTTCAAGATACATATCTGCAGGCCATTTTAAATCTTCTCTTTTCTCCAATACAAAGCTATGGCTAGAACCACTATCAAACCAAACTTCTACGATATCAGTTAATTTTTCAAAGTCCTCTACTTTATAATCTTTTCCTAAAAAACGTTTTGGATCATCTGTGAACCAACAATCTGAGCCTTCTTTTTCATAAATTTCAGCTATTCTATCAATTACTTTTTGATCTCTAAGTGGCTCTTTGGTTTTTTTATTTAAAAAAATTGGAAGCGGTACTCCCCAAGATCTTTGTCTTGAAACACACCAATCAGGCCTATCTTCTATCATCGATAATAGTCTTTCTTTACCTTTGCTTGGGTAGAAAACTGTCTCATTTACAGATTTTATTGCTTTACTCCTTAAAGATTTTTTTTCCATAGAAATGAACCATTGAGGTGTTGCTCTATGTACTAGTGGAGCTTTTGACCTCCATGAATGAGGGTAGCTATGCAGTAAAGTACTGTTACTTAATAAAGCTTTTTCTTCTTTAAGTTTTTCAATTATTATTTTATCTGCCTTGAATATATGCGTTCCCTTAAATAATTTTATATTTTCGGTGTAAACACCATTATCATCTATAGTACCCTCAGCCTTAATTCCATTTTTAAGTCCAAGATTAAAATCATCTGGTCCATGACTGGGAGCGCAATGCACAATGCCAGTACCTTGATCTAAATTCACAAATTGAGCTTCTAACATAGGAATATCATGGCTATAACCAAGATTTGTGAATGGATGAGAACATATTGTTCCTTTAAATTCTGATCCTTCAAAAGTACGTAAAACTTTAAAATTTTTAATATCACAAGATTTAATTAATTTTTCTAAAAGTTCTTTTGCAACAATAATTTTTTTTCCAACAAAATTTTCCAGTTGAGAAATTTCTACAACTGCATATTCTATTTTTTGATTATAAGCTAAAGCCTTATTTGCTGGAATTGTCCAAGGTGTTGTGGTCCAAATAATTACATTAGCCTCTTTTAAAAAATCTTTTGGTGTTTTTTTAATTTTAAAAGAAGCAAAAATAGTATTTGATGTATGATCTTTATACTCAACTTCAGCGTCGGCTAAAGCTGTTTTTTCAACCGTTGACCACAATACTGGTTTAAAAGCTTGGTATAAACTGCCATCAAGTAAGAATTTACCTAGTTCTCTAACTATCTGAGCTTCAGCTTTAAAGCTCATAGTTGAATAGTAATTTTTGAAATCTCCTATAACGCCTAGTCTCTTAAATTCTCTGGTTTGTATTCCAATCCATTTTTTTGCAAACTCTCTACATTCTCCTCTAAAATCTTTTATAGGAACCTCGTCTTTATTTTTTTTATTTTTCTTATAAAGTTCCTCAATCTTCCACTCGATTGGTAAACCATGACAATCCCATCCAGGAACATAAATTGAGTCTTTACCTGACATTTGATGGAATTTTATTATCATATCCTTTAAAATCTTATTTAATGCGGTTCCCATATGTATATGGCCATTGGCATAAGGAGGTCCGTCATGTAAAACAAACTTTTTTTTGCCTTTCGATAATTTTCTTATTTTTTCATAAACATCATTTTTTTCCCATTTTTCTTGTATCAACGGTTCTTTAGTCGGCAAACTAGCCTTCATTGAAAAAGCTGTTTTTGGTAATTGCAAATTGTCTTTTGACATTTTAATTTCTAACCTTTTTTAAATCTTTTTTAATTTGTTTTTTCAAATGATCAATACTTTTAAATTTTTTTTCTCCTCTTATAAATTTAAGAAAACTGACTTTTAGTAATTTATTATATAAATTGGCCTTAATACCAAATATATTTACCTCTAAAAGAAGCTTATTGCCATTAAAGGTTGGTCTAAAGCCGATGTTTGCAATACCTTTCCTTTTAAATTTTTTAGTTTCAACCATCACAGAGTAAACACCAAGTTTAGGAGCAATATAGTTTTTTATATCAATATTACACGTGGGAAATCCTATTTTTCTTCCTCTTTTTTTTCCCAAAATAACTCTTCCCTCAATACACCAATTTCTTCCTAAAAATGAGTTAACTTTTTTTAAATTTCCTTTGGCAAGATATCTTCTAATTAATGTTGATGAAATTGTAATATTATTTTTTTTAAAGGGAGAAGATATAATGGTTTTATAAAAAAAATTTTTTTCGTTAATTTTAAGCGTTTGAATATTTCCTTTTCTATTTTTTCCAAATCTAAAATTCTTACTTACAAAAATATAACGGCATCTTAATTTTTCATATAATATTTTTTTAATAAAATTATTTGGGCTTAGATTAGAAAATTTTTTATTAAAATTGACAATGATAACAAAATCTAATCCAAATTTTTTAAGACTTAATATTTTTTGATCAAGATTATTTATTCGATGGTTAATTAATTTTTTATTAAAAAACATTACTGGTACTGGCTCAAAGGTAACAACACCAAACTTAGATTTATTTTTTTTTGCTTTATTTTTTGCTTCAAATAAAACTTTTTTGTGACCCTTGTGTAAACCGTCGAAGTTTCCAATCGCAATTACAGATTTTTTATATTTTTTTTTGATATTTAGACCTTTATAAACAATCATTTTACCAACTCAGTTCTTCCTGAAAATATTTTGAAGAAACATTATATTTCTCAAGAAGTTTTTGCATATTATTCTTATCTTCAAATTCTCTTCTATGTATTCCACTTGTTATAAATATAGAATCAAATTTTAAATTATTTGCTCCTTTAATATCAGTATTTAAGTTATCGCCAATAATTAGAGTTTTTTCATTATTTTTTAAACACAAATCATATATTTCTTTATGAGGCTTTCCAAAATATATTACTTTTCCGCCTAATTTTTCAAAAATTTTAGCAAGTGTGCCAGCACAATATTCTTCTTTATTTCCTCTATGCACTATTAAATCAGGATTTGTACAAATTAACTTTTTATCTATATAACTTTTAAGAAGATTTTCATAATATCCTAGGTCATTTTCATGTTCGTCATATAAACCAGTGCAAATTATGAAATCCGATTTTTCTATACTTGTTTCATTTTCTGTAAATCCAGAAAATAAAGATTTGTCTCTAGCTGGTCCTAAATGAAAAAATTTTTCTCCAAAAACATTTTTCTTTAAAGATATTAAAGCAGCTTCTCCTGATGTTAAAACATATTGTGTGTATTCATTTTTCATTTTGAGTTTTTGAAGAAATTTTATTACACTTTTGTTTGGTCTTGGAGCATTAGACAAAAAAATTAATCTTTTTTTTTTATTAGTCAAATTTTCTACTACATTCATTGCGCTCTGGTTTAATCTGACCCCATTATGTATTACGCCCCATAAATCTATTAGAAAGCAATCATATTGATGATATATGTCTTTTAAATGATTAAGTTTTTTCACTTTAATTTTTGGTTTTTTTAATATTTTTTAAAAAATATGCAAAATATAGCATTATTAGGCTTTTTCTTACCTTAAATTAGTTATTTACGCACTTGAAAATCTGTTAAAACACACCATATCTAGGCATAATACTATTACAGAGGAGAAATAATGAAATTTAGACCTTTACACGATAGAGTGCTTATAAAAGTCTTAGACAGCGAAGAAAAAACAGCTGGTGGCATAATAATACCTGACACTGCTAAAGAAAAGCCTCAAGAAGGAGAAGTTGTCGCCGTAGGTTCGGGGGCAAAAACAGAAGATGGTAAAATAATTAAGATGGATGTTAAAATTGGAGATAGAGTGCTTTTTGGAAAATGGTCTGGCACTGAGGTAAAAATAGACGGAAAAGAATACAGTATAATGAAAGAGTCCGACATAATGGGAATATCAAAAAGTAAATAATTTATTTTAAGGAGATTAAAATGGCAAAAATTATTAAGTTTAGTACAGAAGCAAGAACAAAAATGTTAAATGGTGTAAACACTTTAGCTAACGCAGTTAAAGTAACCTTAGGCCCAAAAGGCAGAAACGTCGTGATGGACAAGTCCTATGGAGCGCCAAGAACTACAAAAGACGGAGTTTCTGTAGCAAAAGAAATAGAACTTGAAGATAAATTTGAGAATATGGGAGCTCAAATGGTAAAAGAAGTTGCTAGCAAAACAAATGACAATGCAGGAGATGGAACAACAACAGCAACTATTTTAACACAATCAATTGTTATTGAAGGTTTAAAATATGTTACTGCAGGAATGAATCCTATGGATATCAAAAGAGGTATTGATGCTGCAGTCGATAATGTAATAAAAAAATTAAAATCATCTTCAAAAAAAGTTAAATCTAATGAGGAAGTGGCTCAAGTTGGTACAATTTCTGCAAATGGTGAGAAGTCTATAGGAGATATGATTTCTAAAGCTATGCAAAAAGTAGGTAATGAAGGCGTAATTACTGTTGAAGAAGCAAAAGGTATTGAAACAGAGTTAGACGTGGTTGAGGGTATGCAATTTGATAGAGGTTACCTTTCACCGTATTTTATAACTAATACGGAAAAAATGATTACAGAACTTGATAATCCTTTAGTTTTACTAGTTGAAAAAAAACTAACAAACTTACAACCGATGGTCCCTCTTTTAGAAACTGTTGTACAAGCTAACAGACCATTAATGATTATTTCAGAGGATGTTGAAGGTGAAGCGCTTGCAACTCTAGTTGTAAATAAATTAAGAGGTGGTTTAAAAGTTGTAGCTGTAAAAGCACCAGGCTTTGGTGATAGAAGAAAAGCTATGCTTGAAGATATTGCCATTCTTACAGGTGGGCAAGTAATCTCCGAGGATCTAGGTATTAAGTTAGAAAATGTAAAGATTGGCGATCTAGGTTCATGTAAAAAAGTAAAAATTGATAAAGAAAATAGCACTATAGTTGCTGGTGACGGAAAAAAATCTGATATTGAAGCAAGATGCAATCAAATAAGATCAGAAATCAATGAAACAACTTCAGATTATGATAAAGAAAAACTCCAAGAAAGATTGGCTAAACTTGCTGGAGGAGTCGCTGTAATAAAAGTTGGAGGAGCTACAGAAGTTGAAGTTAAAGAAAGAAAAGATAGAGTAGAAGATGCACTTAATGCAACAAGAGCCGCTGTAGAAGAAGGTGTAGTTGCAGGCGGAGGGTGTGCTTTACTATATGCTGCTCAAGAATTAAATAATCTAAAAGTTAAAGGTGACGATCAAAAGGCTGGTGTAGAAATTGTTAAAAAAGCTCTGGAAGCACCAATTAGACAAATTACTGCAAATGCTGGTGTAGATGGTTCTGTTATCGTAGGAAAACTTTTAGAAGGAAAAAAAACATCTCAAGGTTATGATGCTCAAAACGAGGAGTATGTTGACATGTTCTCAAAAGGTATTATCGATCCAACAAAAGTTGTAAGATCTGCGTTACAAGATGCTGCTTCTATCGCTGGTTTATTAATAACAACCGAAGCTATGGTTGCTGATAAACCTGAAGAAAAGGATGCAAGTCCTGCGATGCCTCCGATGGGCGGAGGAATGGGTGGTATGGGTGGAATGGGCGGCATGGGAATGTAATCCCCAATTCTCTCAAACAAAAATTCAAAAAGGGCGGTTTTTACTGCCCTTTTTTTTTAGATTAGGGTTTGAGCAACATATAAAATTATTACGCTCATATAGATAATTATAAATAAATTAATTTTTCTCCATACTTTGTCCTTTTTGATAAAGCTTGAGAAAAACTTTGCTGAATAACCAAGAAAATAAAAATAAATAAATGAGGCAAATGAAGCACCTAAACCAAAAAATATTTTATTATGAAGCTCAAAATTTTTTGAAAAATTTCCTAAAATAAACATTGTATCTGAATAAACATGAGGATTTAAATATGTAAACCCAAGGGTTTTAAAAATGACAAGTTTGTAGTCATTTTTTTCATTTTCATATTTTATATTATAACCATCTTGAAAATCTTTAATTTTATGTCTTATGAAATTGAGTAAGAAAATAATTAATAACAAATTAAGATAAAAATTATATTTTAATACTAAATAATTAAACAAATTAAATAAATAAATACCTAGAAAAATAAGTAACACATCCGAAAAAAAACAAATTGTGGTCACCGAAAATACGAATTTTTTCTTGAGTCCCTGCTCTATTACAAATAAATTTTGCGGTCCTATTGCTAGAATTAAACTTCCGCCTGTAAGAAATCCTAGAAAGAAGTTTTCCATTAAAGGTTTGTGAGAATTAAATTTCTAATTTTATTTGATTGTTTTTTTGCAACCAAGAGACATGCGCATGACTTTAATATGAGACCATCTTTTAAAATTCTAAGCTTATTATCATTCAAGGTTTTTCCTGAGGAAGTTATATCAGTAATAATCTCTGACGAACCTATAAATGGATAAGTCTCCGTAGCTCCTAAACTTGGAACAAGTTTATATTGAGTTACACCTTTCGAAATAAAAAAATCATTAGTTAAATTTGGATATTTTGTTGCAACTCTTAATCTAGTATTTCTTTTGGCTCTTATATCAAAAGACACTTCCTCAAGATCAGCAATAGTTTGAACGTCAATCCAATCATCCGGCACTGCTACGACTAGATCAGCTTTTCCGAAATCAAGTTTACGTTTTATATTAATTTTGTCACGTAAATTTTTTTCTGACTCATTTAAAAGATCTAATCCAGATATACCGATATCTAAAGTGCCATCTCCTAGTCTTTGAATGATTTCTTTTGCGTGTAGATAGATAATTTTTATATTAGGTTTATTTTCAATAGTTGCAAAATAATTTCTCTCTTGATTACTCTGTAAAATTTTATACCCATTATTTTCAAAAAAAACTTTTGCTTTATCTTTTAAACGCCCTTTACTTGGCAATCCTATAGTTATTAAATTTTTCATAAATTATTTAAATTGATTGCAGCTCCAACAGCTGGAATATTTTTTTTCGCCCCTAAACTTTGAAGTAAATCATCATATCGACCACCTCTAGCAATTTCCTTCTTTCCCGCAAAGACTTCGAATATAATTCCAGTGTAATATTCTATATCTCTTCCAAAATTTGAAATAAAAACTACTTCGCATTTAAGTTTTTTTAGATTTTGAATAGATTTAAATTCTTTGAAAGTATTTTTTTTAAGATTATTTTTTTTTGTAAAATCTAATAATCTTTTATCTAGTTGGGATAATTTACAATTAATTTTAAGAAATGATCTTATAATTTTAACAATTTCTTTTCCTTCAGTAAATGATCTAGGATCTTTAATTTTTTTATCAAATCTTTTTAAAATTTCTGAAACAGAACGACTTGCAATAATCCTATCCTGCTCCATTTTTTTCATTTCATAAAATCTTTTTTTATCAGTGTCAAAAGTAACCGAGTCAATATCAGAATTTTTTTCAAGTCTTTTTAAAAGTTCTTCAAAATATTTTGGTTTCCAAAAGTGTCTAATTAGCCTTAGCTTCCATCTTTCTGGCATATCAAGAGAGTTGATTAGACTTTTAAATAAGCTTATATCTCCAACTTTAATTTGAATTTTTTTACTCTTAATTTTTCTCGCTGAATTTAAAATTGTGTTAATTACTTTGTAATCATCTTGTATTTGATTTTTTGAACCTAGAATCTCAATACCTAGTTGATCATTAACGAAATCAGCACCTTTTTTATTAGACCTTCTGTAAGCTTTGCCTGAATAATAAATTTTTGAAGTAGTTTTATTTTGTAAATATTTTATACAAGAAGCTACAGTAAGATCAGGTCTTAGACACATAGTTTTTCCTTCTTCATTCTCAAAAGTAACCATCGAATTTCTGAATTTTTCTCCTGATCTTTGTATAATATATTCAGAGTCTAGCAACACATCTGGCTCGGATAGAATAAAACCACTGCTCTTAAAAGTTTTAATTATTTTTTCAGATAATTTTTTTAGTTTCATTCACTAATTCTTTTATTTTAATTGATTTTTCATCACCAGAACTTAGATTTTTTAAAGTTAGTTTTCCTGATTTAATTTCATCTTCACCATAAAGAATAACTGCTGGTGATTGTATCTTATTAGCATATTCCATTTGTTTTTTTAATTTACCGTCTCCAGGATAAATCTCAGCACTAATTCCAACAGTTCTTAAAATATTTTGCAAATTTATATATTCCCTCATTAAGCCTTTATCAAAAACACAAATGACAACTGGCTTTGACTGTTTTATTTTAAACTCTCTTTTTTGCATTAAAGCATAAACTAAACGATCTAAACCTATTGAAATTCCTGTTGCGGGTGCATCATAATTTCCGAAATTATTTACTAAATCATCGTATCTTCCGCCGCCTCCGATTGAACCAAATTGTATTACTTGTCCTTTACTATTTTTAACATCAAATTTTAAATTAACTTCAAATATTACACCCGTATAATATTCAAGACCTCTGATGATTGTTGGGTCAAATTCAAAATTATTGAAATTATAATCTTTAAATATTTTTAGCATTTCTATTAGGTCTTCCGTTTCAGGTGACTTCTTCTTTAATTCTTTTTCTATAACCTCTATATTTTTTAAACTTAAATTAGCACCTTTGGTAAAATCTCCAGATCTGTCTTTTCTTCCTTCTTTCAACAATTTTTTGACTTCATCCCAACCTAATCGATCAATTTTATCTAAGGCCCTTAAGGTAGTTAGTTTTTGTTTAACATCTTCTATCTTTATCTTTTTGAATAACTCATCTGTAATTTTTCTTGAAGAAATCTTTATTACATACTCAGACTTGCTCAGGCCAGACATCTCGAGAATTTCTGATATCATAACGCAAAGCTCAGCATCTGCTTGCAAATTTTTTGTACCAACAAAGTCGGCATCAAATTGTAAAAATTCTCTAAACCTACCGGGTCCAGGTTTTTCATTTCTCCAAACATTTCCAAGTTGATATCTTTTGAAAGGTTTTGGAATTTCTAAATAATTTTTTGCTACGTAACGTGCTAACGGTGCAGTAAGATCATATCTAAGAGACAGCCATTTGTTATCATCTTTAAAAGAAAAAACACCTTCGTCTGGTCTGTCTTTATCAGGTAAAAATTTTCCAATACTATCCGAATACTCAAAACTTGGAGTTTCGAG
>CETI01173495.1_pt1 | contig 11782 bp, 10 predicted proteins | sample 361441 | NCBI WGS metagenome assembly CETI01 (sample SAMEA2622478, study PRJEB7988) | marine metagenome | biome: marine biome (ENVO:00000447); feature: deep chlorophyll maximum layer (ENVO:xxxxxxxx); material: "saline water (ENVO:00002010), including plankton (ENVO:xxxxxxxx)" | depth 90 m | reverse complement strand
CCTGTCGGGCAAGCAAGGGGAAGTCTTTTCTAAGCGGGTGTCCTTCGAATTCAGTCGGAAGGTACAAGGGCTGCAAGGTCGGATGACCTCTAAAAGAAATGCCAAACATTTCATATGTCTCGCGTTCGTGCCAGTCTGCGCCAGCGAAGACGTCGCGGATGGTATCGATCGTCATATCCTCGCCAACGTCGGTTTTTAGTAGCAACCCTATTTGTTGGCTCAGAGAATTAAGTTGAGTCAAAATTTGGAAACGGGTTCCCCCACCTCCATAGCCTGTGGAGCTGTCAACTTCGACTGGCTCATCATCTTCTTCGTCAAGACCGGCATCAAACTCCGTATCTTCATAACGTCCTTCTGGTGCTACTTCCCAGTCGATGGCAGACAAAAAGCCAAAATATTCAAACCCGGCAGATTTTGCTATTCGGATTGAGTCTTGCCAACTCTCGCTGGTCACACGTAGCCATAAGTCTTCATGAGGGCGAAGGTGTGACTCGACAAGATTTTCGCCCAGATGTTCAGAAAGGTCAGCCAGGAGGGCTTCTCTTTTCTCATCAGCAACGACGCTCTCTTCGGGGGGGGTTTCGTCAGTCACCAGATCATCCCTCCACCACTATGGGCGGGCCCTGCCACTTTTCAGTTATGTCTTCAGCTTGGATCCGCTCCTGTAACAACACGATGCCTTCTAGGAGTGCTTCCGGCCTTGGTGGGCATCCCGGGACGTACACATCCACGGGAATCAGTTGGTCAACACCTTTGGTAACTGAGTAACTATCCCAATAGGGACCACCGCAGTTAGCGCACGATCCCATGGAAATAACATATTTAGGTTCAGGCATCTGCTCGTACAACCGAACAATAACTGGTGACATTTTGTCAGTAACAGTTCCCGAAATAACTACGAGGTCTGCCTGCCTGGGACTAGCCGGGAACGGGATTACCCCAAGTCGCATCACGTCATAACGGGGCGACCCGAAAGCTGCCCCCATTTCAATTGCGCAACAAGCAAGCCCCCATTGGTATACCCAAAGCGAGCGGGCACGCCCAAAGTTGAGAAGCCAACTGAGAGGTTTCGGCATCTTGCCTTTATCAATTAGTCCCATCTAGTCAGCCTTCCTCAAACCCATCGCAGAACACCCTTACGCCAGGCGTAAAACAAGCCGAGTACAAGAATGAAGATGAAAATCGCCATCTCAACTAGCCCAAAGGTGCCATAGACCTCCAGCCGAGTAGCCCATGGAAAAATGAAAACTGCTTCGACATCGAAAAGAACGAACAAAACCGCGAACACGTAATAGCGGATCTGACTCTGTGCCCAGTCTCCACCTACGGGGTCAACTCCACTTTCGTAGGCAATTAGCTTTTGCGGCGTAGGGCGACTCGGCCGGAGAATTCGTGCGATGGTGAGCATGGCTCCAGCCATGGCAATAGCCGCAACGCCGAAGATGCCGACAGTCAGGTAGCTCCGCAGTAATTCCGACACGATTATTGAGACTAGTTAGGGGCTTCAGGACTTTCCAAAACCCAGCGCGGCGCCTCGTTCCGCGGGTTTCGGACGTAGTGAAAGTTATCGTGCTTCGAGCAGAAAAGACGTGATTGTTGCCCACGATTCTTGTTTCTTCTGTCACAAAGCTTGTATTGCCTATTTAACACCTATTTGAACCTCACCCTCGAATCAGAATTGGGACTGCGTCCTGTGCGAACTCAATCAGAAATTGCGGCACCAGACCAACAACAATCGTGAAGCTAACTGCAGCAATCACGACAACTGAAGTGGTCCAATGCCATATCGGTGACGACCCTTCTTCCCCCTCGTCTACTACATACATGGCCATAACTATCCGGAGGTACATGAAGGCGCCTATGACAGCAGTCACCATGGATACTCCCGCTATGAAGTAACTCTTGTTGTCCACAGCTGCTGCTATGACTTGAAATTTAGCGATAAAGCCAGAGGTAGTGGGGATCCCAGCTTGAGCCAGCAACAGCACCGTAAAACCAATGGCCATTACCGGGCGGCTTCGCCCTAGACCTGCATAACGGCTGAGAGGATGTTCATCGTCGATTCCCATCGCGCCCACGACGGCAAAGGATCCCAACACCATCAGCGTGTATGTAAATAGATAGAAGAGAGCAGCTGATGTGCCTGCAGCACTAGCTGAATGGACCGCCACAAGGATGTATCCAGCATGGCTCACCGATGAGAAAGCAAGCATCCGTTTGACATCGGTCTGCAGTATCGCCATTACTGCGCCCACAACAAGAGTAATAACGGCTAGCGCGCCAACTATTGGAGCCCAATCAACATCGTGACTCGCAAAGGCAGCGAAGAAAATTCTTAACAAGGCAGCGAAACCCGCAGCTTTCGCTATTGAGGCCATCCAACCAGTAACAGGGCTTGGGGCGCCCTGATAAACATCCGGTGCCCAAAAGTGGAATGGGGCTGCCGCAACTTTGAAAGAAAGCCCCACGAGCAGTAGCGCCATCGCCGCCATCAGTAGGTGTTGATCTCTAAACACGACGGTATCCAGATAGTTCCGGACATGCACGAGGTTGGTAGATCCTGTGGCTCCGTATGTAAGTGCTATCCCATATAACAAAAAGGCTGAGCTAAAGGCTCCAAGTACGAAGTACTTGATCGCTGACTCACGTGCTTCTGATCGCCGGTGGTGCATAGCAATCATCACGTAAATACCAATAGACAAAGCTTCGAGACCTAAAAACATCACTATTAAGTCATTAGCGGATGCCATAACAATGGCGCCGGCCGCTGAACACAAGAGCAGCGCGTGAAACTCAGGCGGATCCATCCCTTCGCGTTCCAGATACCCATGTGAGAGCAACGCTGTAGTTGCAAGCCCAATCAAGATCAGCACAGTAAAAAAGATGCTGAATCCGTCAACTCCAAAAGCCGAAGCGATCGATGACGATGGGCCGTCGATCTTGACATCATTCCAAAGTCCTACAGCGACAACAAACGAGGTAAAGGCAGCGCATAGTGTGGTGACAGTTGTAAAGACGTTTGATGCTCGTTGCGGGGCAAGTGCACTCACAAGAAGAACAGCCAAAGCTGCTCCTAAAAGAATAATTTGTGGCATTAATGCCCACCAATTAACTGATGGTCCGACGAATCCAAAGAGTTGTGGGTCTCCCATTAGTGGTCGTCCTCACTTCCGTGGTCTCTCTCTACAACTACGGGATCTCCAAGGTGAGGTTGGACATAATCAGAATGGTATTCAAGGTGTGAAATAAGATCGTTAACGGCTGGTTCTATTCGCTCTAGAAGCGGTTTGGGATAGACGCCCAGAAAAACAATTCCTACTAGGAACGGGGCTAAGACCAAACCTTCTTTAAGACTGAGGTCTGCTGTTTTTTCATCATCTGCCGTTGGTTCACCATGAAAGACCCTCTGATAGGCCCACAGAAGATAAAGGGCCGCGAGGATAACGCCAGTTGCCGCTATGACCGTCCACCAACGGCGTGTTTCATAGGAACCGATCAGAATAAGGAACTCACCTACAAAACCGTTCAATCCAGGTACGCCTATGGACGACAACATGGCGACAGTGAAAACCCCAGCAAAGATTGGTGCCGCAGATTGGATACCGCTGAGTTCTGATATGGCGCGAGTTTTTCTTCTTTCATACAGCATGCCAACCAAAAGGAATAGTGCTCCAGTCGACAATCCATGATTGATCATCTGAAGCACTCCCCCTTCCAGGCTTTGCGTAGTAAACGCAAAAATGCCCAGAACTATGAAGCCCATATGAGCAACTGAGGAGTAGGCAACGAGCCTCTTCAAGTCCTTTTGCATAGTGGCGACAATTGCGCCGTAGACCACTCCTATAACACCCAATGTGGCCAAGGTTGGGGCCGCCCAAACAGATGCCTCAGGGAATAAGTAAAGACCGAATCGAAGCAACCCATATGTCCCCAATTTCAGCATGACAGCTGCTAGAACCACTGACCCAGCAGTCGGGGCTTGAGTGTGAGCGTCAGGCAACCATGTATGAACTGGGACGACCGGTACTTTGATAACAAACGCGAGCACAAACGCTAAGAAGCAAAGGCGGGCCGTGTTAGTAGATAAGGCTTGACGTTGTGCCAATTCGATGACATTGAATGTGATGTCTTGGCTGCCGGAGCTCAACGTGGCGACACTCACGATCGCGACGAGCATGAGCGCTGAGCCGGCCATTGTGTACAGAAAGAATTTGGTCGCTGCGTAGCGACGGTCATCGTAACCCCAGCCACCAATCAGCATGTACATGGGTACCAACACGATTTCGAACATCACAAAGAACAGAAAGAGATCAAGTGCTAGGAATGCTCCGAAGGAGCCAGCTTGCAGCATGAGTAGCCACGCCGTGTATGGCTTCGGATCATGATGTGGATCGACTGCAACCAGCACTATTGGAGTTATTAGTCCGGTTAGCACTACTAGCCACAGTGAAATTCCATCAACTCCTACATGCCAGTTGATTCCCAGACTCGGAATCCATGACTGGATCGACTGAAATTGGAATCCCGGGTCATGAACTGAAAACTGAGCCATGACATAGAGAGAAAGTGCTCCCGCTATAGATGCAAAAATGGCACCAATAGGGCGCATCAACTCAGGCCTACTGTTGGGCAACAGGACCACGACCAGAGCACCGGCGATGGGAACGATAATTAACGCGTTCAAGACTGGGAAAGAAGCTGCGCTCTGGGCTGCTAATAGTTGCATCACAGCAGCAGACCCCACGCCAGGACTGCAACTATTGCTAGAGCGCCCACTGCTACTCCAATGGCGTAATTGCGCATATAGCCCGACTGGGTCGGTTGTATTAGTTGACCGAATTTCATGATCAGCCGGCCTACGCCATTAACCGACCCATCAACTATCGCTGCATCAAAGTCTGCCGTCTTTTGGAAGCTTGAGGTTCCAGCCCCTCCAACTACTCGGGCGTATGTTGCATCTACGTACATTGCGTTTTCTAGGAATTCAGGCTCTAAACGTTCTGTGGGAATTCGCCGGGTCAGCCAACTCAGTATCGCTATCGATATTCCAACGAGTCCAGCAATAACTGATATGACAGCCAATGCGATCTTCGTTGGGGTTCCTGAGGAGAAATGGTGTGGATGGTGGAAGATTGGTTCAAGAAAATGTTCCAGAACGAGCCAGTCTTTGACAAGCGGCAAATTGATCGCTCCACCAGCTATCGCTGCTCCGGCAAGCACACACAACGGAGCAGTCATCGTCCATGGTGATTCATGCGGGTGAACTTCATCTTCCCAATTTTGTCGGCCAAAGAACACCAGGATTACTTGGCGACTCATGTAATAAGCCGTAAGTAGTGCTGTAACCAAACCAACGAACCAAAGCAAGGGTCCAATATTTTTTTGTTCCCAGGCAGCTAGCAATATTTCATCTTTGGACCAGAATCCAGCAAATGGTGGGACTCCCGCTATCGCCAGCCATCCGACAATGAACGTGCCTGCTGTTATGGGCATAACTGCCCGCAACGCTCCCATCTTTCGCATGTCCTGTTCATCGTGCATACCGTGGATAACTGAACCTGATCCCAAGAACAACAACGCTTTGAAAAATGCGTGAGTGATCACATGAAAGATCGCTGCGACATACGCTCCAGAACCAATAGCAAGGAACATGTAGCCCAGCTGGCTGACGGTCGAATATGCCAAGACTTTTTTGATGTCGTGCTGGGCAACCGCGCACAGGGCAGCAAACAAAGCGGTTGCCGCGCCTATAACCGCGATGATTAGCAACGCATCCTCAGTCAGAACATTGTTCATTCGAACCAGTAGATAGACCCCTGAGGTCACCATGGTTGCCGCGTGCACCATTGCCGAAACTGGCGTCGGTCCTTCCATGGCGTCGGGTAACCATACATATAAAGGCAACTGAGCAGATTTGCCTGCTGCAGCGACAAACAGTAGAAGCGAAACAGCTGTGCCGGTTGCCGCTGACATAGCTGGCGAGTGAGAAATTTCTGTGTAAGTAACCGTGCCTAGAGCTGACCAGATAGCGAATGTGGCGATCATGAATCCCCAATCGCCCACACGGTTTGTAACGAAGGCCTTTTTGCCGGCTGTAGCAGCGCTTTCTCGTCGATGCCAGAAAGAAATAAGGAAATAGGAACAGGCTCCAACCCCTTCCCATCCAAGAAAAGTGACGACCAGGTTGTTCCCGAACACCAGCATGAGCATCGAGAATAAGAAGAGGTTTAGGTATAAGAAAAACTTTGAGTACTTGGGATCTCCATGCATGTATCCGATCGAATACAGGTGAATTAAAGCTCCGACACCCGTAACAAATAACGCCATGGTGATCGATAGGGGATCAACTAGAAATCCGGCTTCGACCTTTAAAGACCCGGCTGGGAGCCATTCGAAAAGAATGAATTCGTAAGAACGGTCGCCCGAGTGGCCATCTCTTCCCAACAGTCCCAAGAAAACTACAAACGTTGCTATGAAGGATGCGCCTGCTGCGGTTGTAGCAATCCACCCTGCTCGGGGTTCACCAATGGTGTGCCCGATCAGTAGCAACAAAAAGAACCCAAGTAGCGGAAGGGCCGGGATAAGCCAAACTAGTTCAACCATAAATCAGCCCTTCAGCACCGAAAGGTCATCCGCTGTGGTACCGGGTTGACGACGCAGAATCGCGACTACCAGCCCTAATCCGACAACTACTTCAGCTGCTGCGACCACGAGCACGAAAAAGACGACGGTTTGACCTCCAATATCATCTAGTTCCCGGGCAAACGCTACGAAGCTCAGGTTCACGCCATTCAGCATTAGTTCAACGCACATCAGCATGACCAGAGGGTTACGACGAATTAAAAGTCCAGTTCCTCCGATTACAAATAACAAAGCACCGAGGACGAGGTACCAGCCTGTGGTGATTTCCATCAGGCTTCACTTCCTTCTTCGCTTACGGAATCTAAAACTTTCTTTGGTTTTCGCGCTAGTACGACAGCTCCTATGACGGCAATCACCAACAGCAATGAGGTCAATTCAAATGCGTAGACATAGTCAGAAAATAAAGAACGGGCTAACAGCCGAACATTTTCGTCTCCTGTTGCTGATCCACCCATTGCCTCGGCCCCGGTAACGGGATCTTTAACGACAATGATGAGGACGCCAAGCATGGCAAGCGAACCAGCACCAAACAAAAGGGCTGCCCATTTTTGAATGGGTAATACAGATAGCTCTAAATTTTGGGCTCGATCAACTCCTAGCAACATGATGACAAATAGGAACAAGACGACTATCGCTCCCGCATAAACAATGACCTGGACTGCAGCAAGAAAGTGGGCCTCTTGGGCCACGAACTGAACTGCTATGCCAAATAACGTCATCACCAACATCAATGCTGAATGAACTGGATTACGAGCAAGAATGACTCCCAAAGCTCCTGTGAGACATATCGCTGCAGCGAGGATAAAGACAACGGTGTCAACCATTAATGAACATCCTCCGACTTGTTATGTTCCTCAGTCAGTGCCTCGGGTTTTTCATCGGAGGGTGCATCGTGCTGGCCTAATTCAGGGTTTCGCGTGCCATAGCCAAGTTCGCCACTCCACCCGACTCGATTTTGATAATTAGGGTTCCCTGCCGACGCAGTGGCACGCATCCAACCAGATGTGGCTAGATCATCGCCGTCATGCCAAAGTTCCCACGGTTGACGTTGAGGGCGACCATCGTCTCCCACGACTAGTTCGTTCTTTGTATAAATCGCATCTGATCTGTTGGCAAAGCTAAATTCGAAAAGCTTGGACTCTGTAATGGCTTCTGTGGGGCACGCTTCAACACACAGGTCGCAATGGATACACCTTAAATAATTAATCTCATAGACGTATCCATAACGTTCCCCTGGGGACACAGGGTCTGATTCAGAGTTATCAGCGCCCCTGACGTATATGCACCTAGCTGGACACACGCCTGCACAGAGTTCACAACCAATGCATTTTTCCATGCCATCTTCGTACCGATTAAGGACATGTCGGCCATGAAAACGCGAGGGTTTGGGACGTTTCTCTTTCGGATACTCAGTTGTAACTCTTTCTTCGAAGAGTTTCATGAACGTGACCTTGAAACCATCGAGATATCCCATTACGCCTCCTCTAATTCATCTTGGAAGGCGCGATCTCCGGCTCGAAGTCCCGCTAAGAGAAGAGCAGTTCCAATAACCAACGCAATGAAGGCAGCACCGTATGTTGCTACCCAATTCCAGTTGTGGGCCGCTCGGAGTTCTTTGAGACTAATGAACATCAGCCAGAAAAGAATTAATGGGATGAGGACTTTCCATCCCAGGTGCATGAGCTGGTCATAGCGAAGCCTCGGAAGGGTGGCTCGAAACCAGACAAATACAAACAAGAAAACTAAGACCTTTAAGAGGAACCAAATAGTTGGCCAGAACCAAGTCATTCCGAACAGAATCGGTCCAGCTGGCCCTCCGAAGAAAAGAGTGACCATGATCGCCGACATGGTGATCACATTCATGAATTCCGCTAAGAAGAAAAGGGCGAAGCGGATTGAGGAATATTCCGTGTGAAAGCCCCCGACCAGCTCTTGCTCAGCCTCTACTAGGTCAAATGGTGGTCTGTTCAGCTCAGCTGTTGCGGCAATGAGGAATACGAGGAACGGGACAATGCCCGAGGAAACAACGAACCATCTAGTTATGCCGCCTGATTGAGCGGCGACAATTCCATGAGTGGAAAGAGTGCCTGCGAGGATTACAACCACGACCGTAGCCATTCCTAGTGCAGCCTCATAGGAGATGGCCTGTGCCGAAGCACGCACTGAACCTATAAGTGGATATTTTGAGCCAGATGCCCACCCCGCGAGCATCACTCCGTAAACCGCGATTGATGACATGGCAAGTAGAAGAAGAATTCCGATGGGGGGATCAGCTACTTGTAAATATGTCTCTCGCCCAAAGATGGTGACAGTTCCCGATGAACCACTACCAAATGAGCCACCTATGGGTACAACAGCAAAGGAAAGGAACGCCGTAACCGCTGCTATGTATGGCGCCAGCCGAAAAACTAGGGGGTCAGCATTTTCTGGCCGAAGATCTTCCTTGAAAAAGAACTTCACACCGTCGGCAAAGGTTTGTAGCAATCCCCACGGGCCCGCCACATTAGGGCCGATCCGGTTCTGCATATCGGAGATCAGTTTTCTCTCAAACCAAACCATAAACATGGTCGCGACAAGCAAAAAGGTAAAGGCCACCAACACTTTGACAGCCATAATGCCAATGTCGCCGAGATCAACTCCATCGATAAAGAGCGGGTCCCCCGTCACAACGTTTCAATCCTGATGTCGTTGATGACCGCAGTAGCATCTATGAATCGATTAGCGCTTCCGCCTGGTTGGTTAAATGGCAGTACCGCGGTTCCCCTTTGGACTTTGTCATCAGCTACCACCGTCAGGTTTTCGGTAGCTCGGGTGGAAATGACCCGGACTTCAGTGCCACTTGATATACCCAGCCGTTGGAGATCATTCGAGTGAACTTTGATACTCGGTGATTCTGCTAGATGGCGAAGGGACGGGCTGTGGGCTGTTGTGGTAGCTGCATCCCATAGTTTCCGGCCGCTAATAAGTCGCAACCCATAGCCATCTGCAACTGGTGTGTCTCTAGGAGCCAGCAAAGTTAGGTCTATAGAACTTTGCTGGACCAAAATTCCTTCGAACGTTTCGTGACTAAGCACTCTTTCCAAAGTGACGCCCGCGTGGCTAGGGGCGACTTGTTCAATTTCTCGCCAAATGTCTTCTTTGGAACTTAACTCCAAGTCGCCACCTAGACGCCAGGCCAGCTCCGTAGCGATCATCCAATCATCGCGAGTTGATCCTGGGGGAGTAATTTTTTGAGTGACCCTACTGATACGACCTTCAATATTGGTCGTCGTGCCACTTTGCTCTCCGTACGCCGTAGCTGGCAAAACAATGTCAGCTTGAGCGACAGAAGAGGTGACAAAGTTATCGATCGCTATAACTGCTTTAGCCTTTTGAATGGCTTCCGCGGCCAGATTTCGGTCGGGGAAATCGGAGAGCGGATCTGCTCCCAAAAGGATCAAGGTTTCGATTTGTCCTGCAACGGCAGCCTGAAGCATTTCAGTAGTTCCAAGACCCTGTTCTTTGGGGATATGCGTCCATTTCTGGGTAATCATCGCGCTGGGGTTATCGATTCTGGTGCGCCCTGGGAGGAACCCGGGAGCGAGACCCATATCTAACGCTCCCCGTACATTTCCTCTCCGCAGTGCGGGCAGGAAAGTAGCGTGCGGAAGTTCGGCTCGAATTACCGATGCTGCAGCTACTGCTGGGTCTGCCGATTCAGCAACCGATGACCGTCCTAGAACTGTTACAACAGAGCCATCGCGGAGTTGTTTTGCGAGCGGGTCGTCGCTGCTCAGCAATTCGCTGAGGGTCTTTGCCGCTTCACCTGATTGGCAACGAATTGAACGCTGAGCATATGGCTCACTTCCCGTTGCCGCGGCTCCTATTTGAACTACTTGGGTTCGACCCTTTGTAGCAGCACCCCGGAGTCGAAGATGAAGTATCGCAAGCTCTTCTTTGAGGTCTGGACCGATTACTAAAACCGTGTCAGCTTCACACGCATCTGCAATCGTCGCTGGCGGGAGACCTAAGACCAGCTCCGCCGGGAGACCATCTCCTAACTGCGCGTCAATATTGTCAGTGCCGATCACTGATCTAGCGAATTTTGACCAGGCATATGCATCTTCATTCGTCAAACGTGATCCGCCAATAATCCCCACCCCTTGAGGACCAGCGCGACGAATAGCTTCAGCTGAGCTCGCTAGTGCTGAACCCCAGTCAGTTCCTATTAGTTGCCGTTGGTTATCTGGGTCTCGGACATAAGGCGAGGTGAGACGCTCGTCACTATTGACAGCCTCAAAGTTAAATCTGCCCTTGTCGCAAAGCCAACCATGGTTTACCGATTCTACGTCGACGCCTAGATATCGAACGAGTTCGTTTCTTGAGGATTGAATCGCAATTCGGCAACCCATCGAACAGGTCGTACATGTTGATTCGTTCTCTTCTAGATCCCATGGACGTGCCTTAAACCGATAAGGGGCAGCAGTCAAAGCTCCTACTGGGCAGATTTGGACAGTGTTCCCTGAGAAATAGGAGCTAAAGGGTTCGTCGGGAAATGTCAGTACCTGGGTCGAATTTCCCCGCTCCGTGAAATGAATGAGCGGGTCACCAGCAATCTCATCAGCAAACCGAGTGCAGCGGTCACAAAGGATGCATCGCTCCCGGTCTAAGTGAACTAAATCTGAAATTGGGATTGGTTTTTCGTAGTGACGTTTTTCTTCTACGAATCGTGATTCACCTGGCCCATATGCAAGTGTTTGATCTTGGAGCGGGCACTCGCCGCCTTTGTCACAAACAGGGCAGTCCAGCGGATGATTGACTAGAAGGAACTCAAGAATCCCTTCTTGTGCCCGTTTGGTATCTTCCGATTCGGTATCGACAACCATTCCCTCGGATACGGGGACCATGCATGACGGTTGGAGCATTGGACCGCGACCAGTATCAACGTCGACTAAACACATGCGGCACATACCGACAGGTGACATCCGCTCGTGGTAGCAAAATCTGGGGATATGAACTCCAGCTCGATCAGCAGCCGCAATGAGCATCTCACCCGGTTGGGCTTCTATTTCGGTGCCGTTGACTGTAACGGTGACTTCACTTACGTCTTGATCAGACATCGACGGCCACCTCGATCATCGTTTTGTTTTCGTTACCAGCC
>CETI01008276.1_pt1 | contig 11805 bp, 10 predicted proteins | sample 361441 | NCBI WGS metagenome assembly CETI01 (sample SAMEA2622478, study PRJEB7988) | marine metagenome | biome: marine biome (ENVO:00000447); feature: deep chlorophyll maximum layer (ENVO:xxxxxxxx); material: "saline water (ENVO:00002010), including plankton (ENVO:xxxxxxxx)" | depth 90 m | reverse complement strand
AGAAATTCAGCAGCCGAACTAAAAGTGGAACGGGTCTAGTCTCCTCAACTTATTATGAGCACAAAATCAAAAGTATTAGCACTGAAATATAGACCTCAAACTTTTGATCAACTTATTGGACAAGAGGTTGTTGCAGAAACTATTGTTAATTCAATTAAAGCAGACAAAGTGCCAAATGCGTACCTCTTAACTGGTATTAGAGGCGTAGGAAAAACAACAACAGCTAGAATTATTGCGAAAGCGCTAAATTGTTCAAAGGGAATAGACAACTTATGTGAAGATAAATTTTGTGAAAATTGTGATCCAATAATTAATTCAAGTCATATAGATGTTATGGAAGTTGATGCAGCTAGTCATACAGGAATTGATAATATTCGAGAGATGATAGATCTTTCAAGATATGCACCAACAACAGCTAAATATAAAATTTTTATAATTGACGAGACGCATATGCTATCGAAACAAGCATTTGCGGGTCTTCTTAAAACATTAGAAGAACCTCCACAATATAAAAATGGGGGTGGGCTAAAATTTATTTTTGCTACAACAGAAGTTAAAAAAATTCCTGTCACCATAGTATCAAGATGTCAGAGATTTGATCTATCTAGGATTAAGTCCTCTCAATTATTTGAATTTATAAAAAAGATTAAGGACAAAGAAAAGGGCAAAGTTTCTGATGATGCCTTAAAGTTAATAGTAAAAATCTCTGAGGGCTCAGTTAGAGATGCACTATCTTTACTAGATAGGGCATTATTAAGTAAAGAAAAAGACAAAGAATTAGACTTAAATTCTGCTCAAAAAATTTTCGGATATTTTGATAAATCTCAACTAATTGATCTCTTTGAACTAGTTCTTAATGGAGAAGAGATTAAAGCTATAGAAATATATAGAAAAATTTATGATCAGGGTATCGAACCAAAAATTTTTTTAAATGATTTTTTAGAATTAGTTTATTATTTTAAAAATATAAATTCTTTAAGTATGGAGAGTACAAATTTTGCTCTCAATGACAGTGAATTTTCAAAGATAAAAAAAATCGCATATGAAATCAGTAATCAGACTTTATTATTATTTTGGCAATTTACCTTAAAAACACTTGAGGAGCTAGATATAGTTAATAATCAAAATTTATCAATTGAAATGTTTCTTATAAGGCTAATGCATTTAAAATCTTTCAAAACAAAAGAACATCATACGTTAATGGAGGAACAAATTGATAAATCAATAAATAAAAATGAAAAGATAATTTTAGATGCAGAAATTAAAAGTGAAACAATAAGTCAAATCAAAAATATTTCTCAAGAAGAAAAAGTCAAAATTGAAGATGAAAAAAAAATTAAAGCAGAAGATAGAATTACTATTAATTCATTTGACCAACTTTTAAAAATTTGCAATGAACAAAAAGAAATTAAACTTAAGTATGAATTAGAAAAAAATGTAAATTTAGTTCGTTTTGAAAACAATCAAATTGAAATATCTTTTAATGATAATCTTGAAAAAAATTTTGTTAAAGATTTGTCTTTAAAACTTTTTGAATGGACAGGCGAGAGATGGATTATTACATTTAGTAAAATTAAAGGAGAATTATCAATTAAAGATAAAGAAAAAAATAAAAGAATTGAGAATATTAATAATGCTAAACAATCAAGGTTGTATAAAAATGTAATAGAAAAATTTCCAGATGCAGATTTAATTGATATTAATTTAAAAAAAGAAAATTAATAAATGACTGATTTTACAAAAATATTCGATAAAGCAAAAGAGCTTGAGGCTAAAATAAAAGAAAGTCAGGAAAATATTAAAAATATCAGAGTGGAAGGTATATCAGGAGCAAATTCAGTAAAAGTTATTTTAGATGGCGAAGGTTTTATGCAAAAAATAGAAATTTCAGATGAAACATTAAAAGAAAACAAAGCTATTTTAGAGGATTTAATCATTTCAGCATACAATAACGCAAAAACTAAACTGAAGGATAGGACTACAGAAGAAATTTCTAAAACAACTAGCGGATTTGGAATTCCAGGCTTTAAGTGGCCACTTTAAAAAATGCAAAATGTAAATGAGATAGACGATTTAATAAAGTTAATTTCAAAACTTCCAGGTTTAGGGCCAAAATCTGCTAAGAGAATTGTTCTGAAACTAATTAATAATAAAGATGAATTAGTAAAACCTATGGCAAATGTATTAGTCCAAATTTATAAAAATGTAAAAAGATGTAATTCATGTGGATCTTTGAAATCTAACCTTCAAGATTGTATTAATTGTGAAAATACTAAAGGAAATTTTAATAAGATTTGTGTTGTCGAGGATATAGCTGACCAATGGTCTATTGAAAATTCAAACATTTTTCAGGGATATTTTCACATATTAGGTGGAACAATATCATCTTCGGCACAACGAAAAGAAGATTTGTTAATTAATTCATTAGTCGAGCGAGTAAAAAAAGATCAAATTGAAGAGGTAATTCTAGCGACTAGTGCTACTGTCGAGGGACAAACAACGGCATTCTATATTCAAGATAGTCTTAAAAAAACAAAGGTTAAAGTAACAAGATTAGCTCAAGGTTTACCTGTAGGCGGTGAAATCGAGACACTTGATGATGGTACACTTTTTTCAGCTTTTAAAAACAGATCTGAAATTAATTCAAATTAGATTTTTTAGCGATTCTGTTTAAATGTAGAAGAGGTTCTGTATAACCTGAGGGTTGTTCTTTGCCTTTAAAAATTAAGTCACACGCAGTTTTAAAAGCTATAGAGTTATCAAAATTTTCACTCATTTTAATATATTTTGGGTCATCTTTATTTTGATCATCCACTATCTTTGCCATATCCTTCATAATATTAGTAACTTGTATTTTGGTTGTTATTCCATGATGTATCCAGTTTGCAAGATGTTGAGAAGAAATTCTAAGCGTTGCTCTGTCTTCCATTAAACCAACATTATTGATATCAGGAACTTTTGAACAGCCTACACCTTGATCAACCCATCTAACAACATAGCCCAACAAAGTTTGAGCAGAGTTACATATTTCTTTATTTATTTCTTCTACAGACCAATTTGGTCTATCAGCCACTGGAATTGTTAAAAGATCATCAATTTTAGCTTTATCTCTATTAATAATTTTTTTTGTTCATCAAAAATATTTATTTCATGATAATGTAATGCATGTAAAGCAGCTGCGGTTGGTGAAGGAACCCATGCACAGTTTGCACCAGCTTTTAAGTGGTCAGTTTTTTGTTCCATCATATCTTTCATTTTGTCTGGTATTGCCCACATACCCTTACCTATTTGTGCTTTACCAAAAAAACCACAACTTAAACCAATATCTACATTATTATTTTCATAAGCTTTAATCCATTTAGATAATTTCATGTCTCCTTTTTTAATCATAGGACCAGCTTCCATAGATGTATGCATTTCATCACCAGTTCTATCTAGAAAACCAGTATTGATAAAAAAAACTCTATTTTTTAAACTTCTTATACATTCTTTTAAGTTTGCGGATGTTCTTCTCTCTTCATCCATAATACCACATTTTAGTGTATGTTTAGGAAGATTTAAAACTTCCTCTACTTTAGAAAATATTAAATCTGTAAATGCTGTCTCATCTGGACCGTGCATTTTCGGTTTTACGATATATATGGATCCTGTCCTTGAATTCTTTTTTTTCTTCAAATCATGTAAAGCAGCTGCTGAGGTAATAAATGCATCCATAATACCTTCAGGAACTTCACTACCATCCTGTAAAAGAATTGATGAGTTTGTCATCAAATGACCAACATTCCTGACTAATAATAAACTTCTTCCATGCAATTTTAAACCTTTGCCATCTTTTGAAATATAACTTCTGTCGGGGTTAAGTTTTCTCTCAAATAGTTTACCTTCTTTTTCAAATTTTGATTTTAGATCACCCTTCATTAGTCCTAACCAATTTCTATAACACGCAACTTTATCCTCAGCATCAACAGCAGCAACACTATCTTCGTTATCACAAATAGTTGTTACCGCAGACTCCAATATTATATCACTTATACCTGCATGGTCTTGCTGAGCAGCAAATGCTCTTGAATCTTTTAATATCTCAATATGTAAGTTATTATTTTTTAAAATAATTGCTGATGGGTTATCACTTTCGCCTCTGTGTCCAACGAATTTATTCTCATCCATTAAATCAAAAATATCTGCTCCTTTTAAAATTTTTAATTTTCCATATTTTATGGCAAAGCTTGTAATTTGACTCCACCTTAAACCTGCTAATGGAAAGTGTTTATCAAGAAAATCCCTTCCATATTTAATGACCATTTCACCTCTCATTGGATCATATCTTTCTGAAACACTATCTTCAGATTGTTCAATTACATCAGTACCATAAAGACTGTCATACAAACTCATCCATCTTGCATTCGCAGCATTAAGTGCATATCTTGCATTCATAACGGGTACAACTAATTGTGGCCCTGCTATGTTTGAAATTTCTTCATCAACATTTTCAGTTTCAATTTTAAAATCAGACTCTTCATTTTTCAAATAGCCAATTTCAAATAAAAATTTTTTATAATCATTAAATATAAAATCTTTACCTTTGTTTTTAATATGCCAATCATCAATTTTTGTTTGTAGATCTTCTCTAAATTTAATTAATTTTTTATTTAGTGGCACAAGTTCATTTAGTGCTTTTTCAAATCCTGACCAAAAGTTTTCTATAGTAATTTCCGTATCCTTTAACAACTCATTGTTAACGAAATTAGACAATTTTTCTGATACTTTTAAAGTATTTATTTTGACATATTCATCTTGCATAGCACTTTTAATCAAACCCCATCTGTATTTTTGCCTGAGAGCTTTACTCCTTCGGCGGAAACTAATCTCTTTCCAGAGTGTTATGCGTTAATCGGTCCTTTTGCCTGAGAGTTTCCGGGGCGGTTGCTCCTTCGGCGCTATTAATAGTCTCTCCCGATAATTAATTTGTATCTTTAAAAAGAATTAAGTCAATTATTAAGAATTGCTTATAATTTAACATCATTTTATTGCCTTTTTTGTATTTTAACTATCAGATATAAATAACTCATGAAAAATTACTTGAATTTTGAAACAGAAATTAAAGATCTAGAAAATGAATTAGAAAAATTGAAAGACCCTTATAATGAGGAAGGATTATCAGAGGTAAATACTCAAAAAATAACAACTACTCAAACAGAAATAGATGAAAAATTAAAAAATATTTACTCAAATTTAGATCCATGGCAAACAACAATGGTTGCTCGACATGAGGACAGGCCGAAAGCTAAATTTTTTATTGATAATTTGTTTGAGGATTTTATTCCAATGGCAGGAGATAGACATCATGGTGAGGACAAGTCTGTTATTACTGGATTTGCAAAATTTAATGGAAAATCAGCTTTAGTGATTGGCCAGGAAAAGGGAGAGGATTTAGATAGTAGGATAGAGAGAAACTTTGGCATGATGAGACCCTCTGGTTATAAAAAAACTATTAGATTAATGCTGTTAGCTGATAAATTCAATATACCAGTGATATCATTTATCGACACTCCAGGTGCTTATCCCGGTGTTGATGCTGAAGAGAGAGGACAAGCAGAAGCAATCGCAAAATCAATTGAATGTTGTATGAATTTAAAAGTTCCATCAATAGCAATTATCATCGGAGAGGGAGGATCAGGGGGTGCAATTGCTCTGGCATCATCAAGTAAAGTATTGATGTTAGAAAATGCTATTTATTCTGTAATATCTCCAGAGGGATGTGCAACAATTTTATGGAGAGATCCAAAAAAAATGTTAGACGCTGCAACAGCTATGAAACTTTCAGCAAAAGATTTACTTGAACTTGAAATAATAGATGAAATCATACCCGAACCTATTGGTGGTGCGCACAGAGATAAAGATTTGATACTTGAAAATGTTAGAAATGCCTTAGATAAGAATTTAGAAAATTTTAGATCAATGTCACCAGAAGAGGTTTTCGATGTTCGAAAAAATAAATTTTTAAGAATAGGAAGAAATAAAGGATTTATAAGTAATTTAGATGAGCTAAGCTCATCAAAAATAAATAAAAATAATTTAAAAGAATTTTTTGCTTCAAAAAAATTATTGATTGCTGGAATAAGTTTTGTTTTTGTTTCAACTATATTAATCTTTTATCTATTTTAAGGCTCCACAACACCGTTTATATTTTTTTCCAGACCCACATGGACAAGGTTCATTTCTACTAATCTTTTTGTTTAAAGATTTTTGATACGTTTGAGATTTTTCAGTATTTTTTTCTTTTTCAGTTTGAGGTTTAATCAGTGTTAAATTCATTAAGATTGTTGTAAAATCAGACTTTAATTTATTTAGTAAGTTTTCAAATAAGTGAAATGCTTCTTTCTTATATTCTACCAAAGGATCTCTTTGACCATAAGATCTTAATCCAATCACCTGTCTTAATTGTTCTAGATATTGAATATGTGATTTCCAATTAAGATCAATTGTCTGTAAAAATATTCTTTTTTCAATGTCTTCAGATTGATCTCTGCCCAACAATTTTATTCTTTCATCTCTTGAAGCTTGAAACTTTATGTTTAACGATTTTTTTAAATCCTTATCATTGTAATCAATGAGTGCCTCTAAGTCTGATTTTGTTAAACTTTTTCCTAAAATTGATTTCAGCCTATTTTCAAATTCAGAATTTTTTGGGTCAGCTTTTTTTTTTGTTTTGAGCCAAATTAAATCATCGATGATCTCATTTAAAAAATTGTTTGAATAATCAAAAATTTTATCACTTTTCATTGCATCCTCTCGTTGAGCAAATATTACGTGTCTTTGATCATTTAAAACATTGTCAAACTTAATTAATGTTTTTCTTATATCAAAATTTCTAGCCTCGACTTTTTGCTGAGCCCTCTCTAAAGCTTTATTTATCCAAGGATGATCAATACTTTCTCCATCTTTAAGGCCAAGTTTTTGCAACATATTGTTCATTGACTCTGATCCAAATATTCTCATTAAATCGTCTTCAAGACTTACATAAAAAATAGAACTACCTTCATCACCTTGACGTCCAGATCTGCCTCTAGCTTGATTATCAACTCTCCGAGATTCCATTCTTTCAGTGCCAATAACATATAAGCCACCAAGTGATTTAATTTTTTCTTTATCTTTACTAAGTTTATCCTCAGGTATTGAGCCCTTTTTGCCCCCTAGTTGAATATCTACTCCTCGACCAGAAATACTCGTAGTAATAATCACAGAACCCTCTTTGCCAGCGTTTGCAATTATTTCAGCTTCATTCTCATGGTTCTTTGCATTTAAAACTTGATGTTTTATTTTTTCTTTTTTTAGAAGATTTGAGTATATTTCGGATTTGTTTATGCTTGAAGTAAATACTAATAAAGGCTGACCCTTTATATTGCGCTCTTTTATTTTCAGTATAATAGCATCATTTTTTTCAGACTCTGTTCTAAAAATTTGGTCATTTAAATCATTTCTTATCATTCTTTTATTAGTAGGAACTACGATTACTGGAAGATTGTATATTTCATAAAACTCTTGTGACTCAGTTAGGGCTGTTCCAGTACATCCAGAAATTTTATCATATAATTTGAAATAATTTTGATAAGTGATTGAAGCTAATGTTTGATTTTCAACCTTTATTGGAATTCTTTCTTTAGCCTCAAGTGCCTGATGTAGTCCATCACCAAATCTTCTTCCCTCTAAAATTCTGCCAGTCAACTCATCTATGATTTTTAACTCTTCATTCTGGATAATATAATCTTTACCTTTTTGAAATAAATGATTTGCTTTTAAAGCTTGATTTACATGATGAACTAAACTTAAATTTTCAGGATCATAAAAATTATTATTTTTAAGAATTCCTGCATTTGAAAAAATTTTTTCGATATTATTTATTCCATCATTTGTTAAGAGTACATTTTTGTCTTTTTCATCAATTTCGAAATCTTTATCTTTTAAATTTTTAATTAGTTTATCTATTGCTAAATATTGTGTAGTCCTATCTTCAGCAGCGCCCGAAATAATAAGTGGCGTCCTAGCTTCATCAATTAGACAAGAATCTATCTCATCAACTATCGCATAAAAATGATCTCTTTGCACCATCTCATCTTTTGAGAATTTCATATTATCTCTTAAATAATCAAAACCGAGTTCACTATTAGTTGCATAAGTAATGTCACAATTATAATTTTGTTTTCTTTGAAAATCATCTTGATCATTATTGATATAACCAGATGATAATCCTAGAAAATTATAAATCTCACCCATTTCTTGAGAGTCTCTTTTAGCTAGATAATCATTAACTGTTACTATATGAACTCCTTTTTCGTAAAGAGCATTTAGGTAGGCTGCTAAAGTAATAGTTAGTGTTTTTCCTTCGCCAGTTTTCATCTCAGCAATTTTAGCCTCTTGTAAAACTACCCCACCAATTAACTGCACATCAAAATGTTTTTCCCCTCTTGTTCTTTTTGAAGCTTCCCTGACTAATGCAAAAGCTTCAGGAATTATTTGTTCTATTTTTTCTCCTTTTCTTATTCTTTCTTTAAATTCATTAGTTTTTTTTGAAAAATCTTCATCTTTTAAATTTTTTACACTTTTCTCAAAAGAGTTTACTTCATTTATAATTTTGGCAATTCTATCAAGTTCTCTTTGATTACTAGATTTTATTAGCTTTGAGATTAAGTTTAGTGGATTGAGCATCAGTTTTTGATTTATTATTTACTTATAACCTTTAATATAATGATTAAATAATTATTTTAAATAGAATGGGTATTAATTTTACTAATTTTTTATCATCGAAATCAAAAAGTAAGAGATTGAAGGAATTTCAAGATCTAGACCATATTGATGGAGTAGCTATTTCCACAATTAGTGCCAACTTATATGACAACCCGCGTGACGATTTAGTTATGTTTTATTTTAGAGATGGTGTCAATTATGCATCTGTATATACTCAATCAAAAATAGTGTCTGAAAATATAAAGTGGAATTTAAATCAAAAAGTAAAAAAAATTTTTTCATTAATAATTAATACAAGAAATGCTAATTGTTTCACTGGTAAACAAGGGTACAAAAGTTTAGAAAAGATAGCTGAAATTGTCTCACAAAAATTATCAGAGAAACAAAAAGAAGATGATGATCAACCCAAAAAAATTAAACCTAAGGAAATAATTTTTGGATGCACTGGGACTATAGGAGAGGTTTTTCCAGAACAGAAAATAACTAATAATATACCAGAATTAATTGAAAAAATAAAATATACACAAAACAAATATATTTGGATGAAAGCTGCGCTAGGAATTATGACTACAGATACGCAACCAAAAATGGCAATGGAAGAATGCTCTATAGGAGGAAGTGATGTAAAAATATTTGGGATTGCAAAAGGTTCTGGGATGATACAGCCTGATATGGCAACAACTTTAGGATATATTTTTACTGATGCTGATATACCAAATGATATATTAAAAAAACTTTTAAAAAAAAATATAACTAATACTTTTAATGCAATCAGTTGTGATAGTGATACTAGCACAAATGATATGGTTTCCATCTTTTCAACAGGTAAATCAAAACATCCTAAGATTAGAGGTATTTATGATGAAAAAATTAAACATTTTGATATTGCATTAAATAAAGTTTTATTAAATTTAGCTAAAAGAGTTGTAGCTGATGGAGAAGGAGCCTCTAAATTTATTACAATAAATATTCAAAGATGCAAAAGTGAAAATGATGCTAAAAAAATTGCATTTTCTATTGCAAATTCTCCACTAGTTAAAACTGCAATTTCAGGAGAAGATGCTAATTGGGGAAGGATTGTAATGGCTATTGGTAAAGCAGGTGTACAAATTAATCATGAAAAACTATCTATAAAATTTGGAGATATAAGTATCGTGTTAAATGGAAAGTTAAATTTAAATTATAACGAGGACGAAGTTTCTGAATATATGAAAACTGATAGCATTGATATCAATGTTGATATTTCATCTGGATCTAAAAATTTTAAAGCTTACACTATGGATTTAACAAAAAAATATATAGAAATTAATGGAGATTATAGAAGCTAATTTGCATTGTTGAAATTTTATCATGAAAGATTAGATAATAACTATGATTAAATATAAATTAGTTTGTAAAAACTGTAATTTTTTATTCGATAGCTGGTTTGCTTCGTCAAAAGAATATGAAAAACTCAAAATTAAAAATTTTTTGAATTGCCATAAATGTAATTCTAAAAAAGTTGAAAAGACTTTGATGGCTCCAAAGCTAATTAATACAAGTTCTACAAAAAATCTTGAGAAAAAAGATATTAAATTCAATGAGATAAAAAATAAGATTAAAGAATATCAAAAATTTATTAAAAATAATTTTGAATATGTCGGTGATAAATTTGCTTATGAGGCAAGGTCATTACATTATAATAAAAAGAAAAAAAAGAAAGGTATCTACGGAACAGCTACAAAGAATGAAGTTAGAGAGCTTGAGGCAGAGGGAGTAGAAACTGAGCTTATTCCTTGGATTGAAGACAAAAGTAATTAACTTTTGATAAATTTTCCAATGTAATTAATTGATTTATCTGAACTGATAGACCACTTATCTTTTATAATATTAAATTTCATTCCATCAAGATTTTCTAAATGTAACTCATATTTTTTTGAGGTTTTTATTAAGTCATTTGGATTAACAAATTTTTCCCATTCGTGGGTACCAATCGGAAGCCAACGTAAAATATATTCTGCACCAATTATAGCGAATAAGTAGGATTTTAAAGTTTTGTTTATTGTAGCTATAAACATAATACCATTTTTTTTAAGTAGTGATGAACATGACTTTAAAAAAATATCAATATTTTCAACGTGTTCGATTATTTCCATATTTAAAATTACATCAAATTTTTCATCTGTTTTGAAATTTTCTGGTGAGTAAGGTAAGTACCTAATATTTAAATTATTTTTTTTCGCGTGTAATTTGGCTATTTGAATATTTTTTTCTGAAGCATCTATACCGGTAACATCTGCCCCTAGTCTACTCATAGGTTCTGAAAGCAAACCACCTCCACATCCTATATCTAATAATTTTATTTTTGTTAACGGTTTATCTGAATTATTAATTTTGAAGCTGTTAATAATTTTATCTTTTATATAAGTAATTCTAATAGGATTAAATTTATGTAAAGGTTTAAATTTACCAGCAGGATCCCACCATTCTTCTGCAATTCTAGAAAATTTTTCTATTTCTTTTTTATTTATTGTGCTAGTTTTCATTAGTAGGTTGACATTATATTGAAGATGTATTTTATCAATATATTTAATTGGAAAAAATATTTATCATGAAAATTGTGGTATTAAAATTTGGAGGAACGTCAGTTGGTACAATTGAAAAAATTAAAAAAATAGCTGAAATTATCCTTGAGTATCGAAAGAAGAAAAAAAAAGTGATAGTCGTTACCTCAGCGATGGCTGGTGTGACAAATGATTTAATCAAAAAATCAAAACAGATAAGTAGTAACTTCCTAGATTCTGAATATGATGTTTTAGTGTCATCAGGTGAACAGATGGCATGTTCGCTAATTGCTGGTAGGCTTAATCATAAAGGTTTTAAATCAAGATCTTGGCTTGGTTGGCAAATACCTATTTTTACAAAAGGTCCACATACAAATTCAAGAATTCAACAAATAAACAAAAACAAATTGTTAAAATTCCTTAAAGAGGGAGGGATCCCTGTTATTGCAGGTTTTCAAGGGATAAATGAAGATAAAAGAGTTACTACCATAGGTAGAGGGGGGTCAGATGCTAGTGC
>CETI01054325.1_pt1 | contig 11827 bp, 14 predicted proteins | sample 361441 | NCBI WGS metagenome assembly CETI01 (sample SAMEA2622478, study PRJEB7988) | marine metagenome | biome: marine biome (ENVO:00000447); feature: deep chlorophyll maximum layer (ENVO:xxxxxxxx); material: "saline water (ENVO:00002010), including plankton (ENVO:xxxxxxxx)" | depth 90 m | reverse complement strand
ATTAGAGCAAGGTGGAGACAAGACAAAACAATAAGGTATATGGTTACAAAAGAAGTCTGGGATTTTATTAACAAAGATGGACTTTATTAATGTTATCAAGCTTATTTTTTCTACTCATTGGTTCAGTTGGCTTATACTTTGGATCTGAATGGTTAATAAATGGCGCAAAAGACCTTGCTAAGGCATTAAAAGTATCTGATTTAGTAATAGGATTAACTATTGTTTCCATAGGTACATCATTTCCAGAATTAGTTGTTGGCTTGATAAGTGCATTTCAAGGATATACGGATTTCGTAATAGGCAATGTGTTAGGATCTAATATAGCAAATATTGGACTAGCAATCGGATTACCAGCTTTAATATTCAAAATAAATTTCGAATTCAAAAATATTACAGCTCCTGTTGTTTATAATTTAATAGCATGTATAATGCTCTATTTTATATTAACAGATAACGAAATAAGTATTTTAGAGGCTCAAGCTCTTTTAATGGTATTTTTCATCTATATAATCGCAAGTTTTATGAGGCCTAATATTACATCATGCGATGGTGAGCTCGAAAATACAACAATTTCTCCGTTGTATATTTCAGTTTTAAAAATTATTACAGGATCAGTTATACTTTATTCTGGATCTGAGTTGTTTGTATCAAATGGTGCAGTACCTTTAGTTGAGAATTTTGGTTTTAATGAAAAGTCCATAGGTATGACCGTTGTAGCTATAGGAACATCATTACCTGAACTATTTGTCACTATTATGGCACTTTCGAAAAAGGAGGTAGGGATATCTTTAGGAAACATTATTGGATCTAATATTTTTAATATTTTATTTGTTTTATCAACAATTGCATTGGTATCACCAATTAGTACTACAAATGTAACATTCGAGCTTTCTCTAGGAGTGGTTTTTTTAATATCATTAATGATATTTATTTATTTTCAAAAAGGAATAAATCGAGTTTCTGCTAGTTTACTTTTGGTAGCATATATTATTTTCATTTACATTCAATTTTATGGTTGAATTAGAAAATACCAGTTTTAATTATAATCAGGATTCAGGCATTTTTGATATAAATCTTAATATTGATGATGGTGAATTCTGTTTTTTAGTTGGACCAACAGGTTCTGGAAAATCTAGCCTTTTAAAATTAATCTATTTTGATCTTATTCCTGATGATGGAGTAGTTAAAGTGTTAGGTTTTTCTTCAAAAAAAACCAAAAAGAAGAACATCCATAAATTAAGGAAAAAAATTGGTGTTATTTTTCAAGATTACAAATTGCTTAAGCAAAGAACTGTTTATGAAAATATAGCTCTTCCTTTGCATATTAATGGTCTTGGAAGAAGAAAAATAAATACTTTTGTTGAAGAAGCGCTTGAATTAACTGATTTAGTTGAATATAAAAATAAGTTTCCAACTCAGCTATCTGGCGGGGAGCAACAAAGGGTTTGTATTGCTCGAGCAATAGTTAAGAATCCAGATATCATCCTTGCGGACGAACCAACGGGCAATTTAGATCCTGCCGCAGCTCATAAAATTCTTAAAATTCTTGAGCAAATCAATAAAGAGGGCTCAACAGTAATCATGGCTACTCACAACTATAAACTAATCACAGAGAAAGATTATCGAGTAATTGAGCTTAGCGAAGGAGCTTTAGTAAGCAAATGATTGATCAGTTAGCTTTTTTGATTTCAGAGGGGTTTAAGAATTTTTTTAGAAATAAAATTGTAAGTTTTTTATGTATTCTAACGATTTTTATTAATTTTTCTTTTTTAGGTTCTCTTTTTGTCGTTGGCTATAATACTAACTCGATAGTTGATTTTTTTCGTTCCAAGTATAGTTTTGAAGTTTTTTTCGTAGATAATGTAAAAGAATCCTCATATCAGAAAGTAATAGATGATTTAAATTCAAAAAAAATTATTTCTTCACTTAGTCTAATTGATAAAAATGAGTCTGCTAAAATTTTCAAAGAAGAGTTTGGCGAAGATGTTGTCGAAATGCTTGGCTATAATCCCTTACCAATTTCTTTAAAGGTTTATTTAGATGAAAATGATTTTGATTTTAATAATGTTGATATATTGATAGAAAGTTTACAATCAATTGACATTGTTGATGAAGTTGAATATCGAGGAAAGTATATAGATAGCGTAGAAGACAGAATTAATTTGGCAATATTTTTTTATATCATTTTTGTAATCACAATAATTTTTTTATCTTTTCAAATTATTTCAAATACAGTTAGACTTTCACTAGCAAGCAGAAAAGATTTTATTCAAATTTTAAAGTATAATGGTGCATCAACAATTTTTATTAAAATTCCTTTTTTCATTGAAACATTAATTAATTCTATAATTGGAAGTACAGCAGCATTTTTCCTCGTCAAATATTTGTTTATTTTGATTAATTCATATTTTGATTTATCAATACAAATTGATAGTTATTTATGGATTTGGATTATTGGATTTTCATCAATAATCGGTTTATATTCATCGAATAGTTCAATGAAAAGAAATTTATATGAATAAAGAAAATAAAAATGGTGTAAAAGAGAATAAAAAATCTTCAAAAGGTAAAAAAGCCACAAAAAAAGATTTAGAGCTTATTATCAAAAATCTTGAAGACAAGCAACTTCGTTTGCAAGCCGAGTTTGATAATTTTAGAAAAAGAAAAGAAAGTGAAATATCTAGTTTGTTAAAATATGAAGGTAAAAGCTTCATTTCAGATTTTTTAACAATCTTGGACAATATTAATAGAGGTATTGATTCATACAAGGATGAAGATACTAAGAAAGCTTTATCAATTGTCAAAAATGATTTATTAAAAAAGCTAGAATCTAGAGAAATCAAAGCTTTTGGTGTAAGTGGTGATGATTTTGATCCTGAATTACACGAAGCTCTAACAACAACAAATGATAAAAAGATTGCTGACAATAAAATTGTTGAGGTTTACGAGTCAGGATACATGTACAAAGATATAATCCTAAGACATGCGAAAGTTGTGGTTAATCAAAAATGAAGGATTTTTATGATATCTTAGGCGTTCAAAAATCTTCTGACGCCAATGAAATAAAGCGTGCGTATAGAAAAATCGCTATGAAATATCATCCCGATAGAAATCCTGATAATAAAGAGGCTGAAAAAAAATTTAAAGAAGCAGCTGAAGCTTATTCAGTTTTGAGCGATTCTTCAAAAAGACAGCAATACGATCAATTTGGCCATTCAGCTTTTAATGGCATGGGAGGTCAATCAGGTTTTAACTCAATGAACATGGATGATATATTTAGCCAATTCGGAGATATTTTTGGTGGAAATAATCCTTTCGAATCTTTTTTTGGAGGAGGTAGATCTTCTTCCAGACCAAGATCAGGTTCTGATTTAAAAATAAAGATTCAAGTTTCATATAAAGATATTGTAAATGGTGGGGAGAAAAAGTTAAAAATTAAAAGAATGAAGCTTGCTCAAGGAACTACCTTCAATAACTGTTCAATGTGCGGTGGATCTGGTCAGGTAACAAAAGTAACTAACTCCTTTTTAGGTCAAATGAGATCTACATCCATATGTCCTCAATGTAGTGGCTATGGTAAGCAGGTTGACAATATTCCTTCTGGTGCAGATAGAAATGGAATGTTGCAAGCTGAAGAAACCATCAAAATCAAAATTCCGCAAGGTGTTGAAGATGGTAATTATATGACTTTAGCTCAGCAAGGTAACGAAGATTTAAATGGACAGGCTGGAGACCTTTATGTGTTTTTTGAAGAGGAAACGCATGAATATTTCTCAAGATATGGAAATGATGTACTTCTACAGGTTGTGATAAGTTATTCTCAAGCAGTTTTTGGAGAAAAAATTGATATACCTACAATCAATGGTTCTGCTAAACTTAAGATACCATCTGGTATTCAACCTGGTCAAATTCTTAGAGTTAGAGGAAAAGGTTTTCCAATGATGGGGCAAAGCAATAGAGGGGATCAACTTGTCAAAATTCAAGTAGATATTCCGTCAAAGATTAAGGGTGAAGAAAAGAAAGCCATCGATTCATTATCAAAGATAAAAAAAGAAATTAAATTTCAGAAATTTGAGGATTAATATATTGCTATGTTAATGAATTATTGTAAATTCGGTGAAGCCAGCATGGATAAAGCAAAACAAAAATTTTTCAACGATTATTTAGAAGTAATAACTTTCTTCATTTTAATTCTTATTCTTCTTGTTATTTACATTCCTAGTTTAGTTTGGGAAGAGGAGGATATGTATAAGGAAGAGAGTAGATTTAGAATGCAAACAGTTTATAATGTGGAAAATTTCCATAATATTCTAACTGGCTCTTACGAACCTGATGGTTCAAAAGCTGTTTCTTTAGTAAATGCTGTAAGGGATTCTGTTATGGCTGATTCAACTTTCTTAGGTGAGCAAATGGTAAAATTGAATGGCGAAGAATTCATCGTTGACGTTCCTAAAGGATTTGATGTTGAATATGATACTACTTTTGGACTTAGAAGGGTATCAAAAGAGACAATTGTAGATACAACTGTTACAGTTTTAATGATGTCAGAAGAAACTGGATTAGAAGACACTGTTTATGTACAAAAAAGAAATTTGTTTGATATACAACAAGACCCATTATTTGTTGATGTTATAAATGAGGCTACATTTGAGCGCGTTGAGACCATATCTTACTTTGATAGAAGGTTTAGAAAAGAAACAAATCCATATAATTTTGCTTTTCTTCCAGATGAAACTCAATTTTATTGCCCATTGACGGGTGATCCTTACATTATTGAAATTAATGATGAAGGAAACTCAGTAAGAGTTTCTAGCCCAATTCGTTCATATCGCGATAATAGATACGGTTTCTTTGCTCTAAAAACAAGAAGTCATGGCTATATTATTGATGGATCTAGAAGTTGGGATAATTAATTGATTGCTTTACTTTTTAATAAATAAAGATTCTTTATCTGTTTATCAGAAAATATCGCCAAAAAAGTCACTTTCTCTTGTTGAAAAAGCAAAATTCCATTCAAAGTTAGATTCACTCTTAGGTAACCCAAAAAAACTTAGCTCTGTAATTGCTAGGGCTTTAGATGAAATTAGTGAAAAAATTATTTTTGCTAATAAAACAGCAGCGATTACAATTGATGATAGCTTGATATATCATTCTTTGACTATCAAATCTAAAAAATTCCAAAATGTTGAATCACAAATTGAAGAAGAAAATAAAAATAAGTGGTCAGAAAAATCCTCAGAATTCTATTTCGCAGCAGAAAGCAGAAAAGGGTCAAAAAATATTTTTCATAGCGTAAATATCAATCATTTTTTAAGAGAAAAAATCAAATTAAACTTTAATAACTTTGGAATTAGAGTTGCATATTTTGTTCCTATATCATCAATATTAAATTCTAAAATTAAATCGTCACAATATGCCGTTAGAAAAATTGGTACAATCTATCATATATTTGGATTTAACAAAAAATCTTTTAGTCATGTTGAGGTAAGTTTTTCGGGAAAGAAAAAAGGAATTAAAAATATTATTAATCTCAATCGTCCTCAAAAGTTTAAAGAAGACGATTTAGTAAAAAATAATTTAAAATTTATTCATTTTAATACAACAAAGATTTTAGAATTTTTCTCGAATATTGTCGAAAATAAAGATCCTATTTTAAATTTTGCATCCTTTTCTGGGTTGCAAATTCTTGATGGAGATTTAGTTGATAAGAGAATTCAAAAAACCTTTAAAAAGCAAAAAACTGATTATAGCTATTTCAAGACTGCAGTTGCAGCTGTAACATCATTTTTTGTTCTAGTTTTTATTTTAAATACACTTTCAGATTATAAGTTTATGAATTTTGAAGAAAACGTTAATTATCCAGAAATTGAATTGAATGATATTAAACCATTAGAGTTAAATTTCACTGAAAAATCTCAACTAAAATCCTTGATAATTTTAAATGACTTTTCCATGTCAATAAAAAGAAATGATTCTTTAAAGAAAAGCTCAATCACAGTAGACGAGAATTCAATTAATAATAATAGCAAAAATGAGACGCTTTTTGATAATTTAGATATCACCAATACAATTGATATGAGTCTTTTGATTAGTAGTTTTTATGAAATTGATAATGAATTAAAATATAAAATTTTTGATGGAAATTTTTTAGGTAAACCATCTAAAAATATAGTATTAAGGTTTAATAGTCTTTCAAATTATGAATCAATTTCCGATAAATTGTCTTCTTATAAAAATGTTTTTGTTAGAAAAGTAACTTTTAGCTCCGAGCTTAATCATCTACATATTTATATATCTTTATCTAAAATATGAAAATCTTATCAGGAACTTTCAAAAATTTAAAAATTATAACCCCTAAAAATCATCTTTTTAGGCCAACTACATCTATCTGTAGAAAGAGTTTATTTGATACATTGGGCGATATTAGTAATCTTAATTTTTTAGATCTTTTTTCTGGTTCAGGAGTTAATGGTTTCGAAGCAGCAAGCAGGGGAGCTAAATCAGTAACATTCGTTGAATTAAATAGTTTATATCTTAACTATATTATAAAAAATGCAGAAATTTTTGCTTTCGAAGAATTCATTTTTTTTAAAAGAGACGCCAGTAGATTTATTAAAAAGTGCGATAAATATGATATTATTTTTGCAGATCCTCCATATGGACATTTAAATGTAAATGAATTTGCCATTGAAGCTTTAAAAAAATTAAATCCAAATGGTATTTTAGTAATGGAGTGTTCAGCAAATGAATCCGTTGAAGGATGCAATAAAATTGCTAAATTTGGTGATACAAAATTATTATATTGGGAAAAATGAAAAGAATAATATATCCAGGAACTTTTGACCCTATTCATTATGGTCATATTGATATTGCAAGAAGAGCTTCAAAATTATTTGATGAAGTTTATATGTGTGTATCTGATAATCTCCACAAAAATCCTTTATTTTCGCATGAAGAAAGGGTTGAAATGATATCTGAGTGTACAAGTGATTTAAAAAATGTACATGCTTTTTCTAACCCAAATAATTTGGTTGTGAAATTTGCAGAAGAAAAAGAAGCAGTTGCAATAATTAGAGGTTTACGTCATGTCAGTGACTTTGAGCTTGAATTTCAAATGGCAAACGTTAATCATGGAATAAGCGATAAAATCTCAACAATTTTAATGGTTTCAAATGAAAGATTTCTTCATTTAAATTCCACCATAATTAGAGAATTAGCAGAATACAAAACAGATTTAAAAAAATTCGTTCCAGAAAACGTTGAAAAACGCCTGCTAGATAAGGTAAAGGGGAGATAATGGCTCAAAAAATTAAAATTAAAGATGGAAAACTTATTGTTTCAGATAACCCGATAATTCCATTTATTGAGGGTGACGGCATTGGGCCAGATATTTGGGCTGCATCAAAAAGAGTTATAGATGCTGCTGTTGAACACACCTATCATGGTGCAAGGAAGATTGAATGGTTAGAGGTTCTTTGCGGTGAAAAGTCTTTCAAAGAGTCTGGTGAATGGTTGCCTGAGCAAACTTTAGAAACACTAAGGACTCATCTTGTAGGTTTGAAAGGTCCTTTAACAACACCCATCGGTGGTGGAATTCGTTCTTTAAATGTTGCTTTAAGAAAAGAGTTAGATTTGTATGCTTGTGTAAGACCTGTAAGATGGTTTAGAGGAACTCCAGCAGCTATATTAAATCCTCATAGAGTTGACTTCGTACTTTTTAGAGAAAATACTGAAGACGTTTATGCTGGAATAGAATTTGAAAACGGAACTGATGAAGCAAAGAAAATTATTGAACTAATGGAAGATTTCGGCCAAGCCAAAAAAATAAGGTTTCCGGATACAAGCTCTTTTGGACTAAAACCTATCTCAAAGGAAGGATCTATCAGGTTATTTGATTCAGCCCTAAACTATGCGATTGATAATAATAGAAGATCAGTAACTATTGTTCACAAAGGTAATATTATGAAGTTTACAGAGGGATACTTCAAAAAGTGGACTTACGCTCATGCTGAAGAGCATTATGGAGATAAGGTTTTTACATGGGCTCAATATGATAGAATTCAAGAAGAAAAAGGAACTGAAGCTGCAAATTCAGCACAAAAAAAGGCTGTTTTAGATGGAAAAATAATCATTAAGGATGTTATCGCAGATGCATTTCTTCAACAGATCCTTTTAAGACCTAATGAATATGATGTCATTGCGACAATGAATTTAAACGGAGATTATTTATCTGACTCTGCTGCCGCAGCAGTTGGAGGTATTGGAATTGCACCTGGTGCTAATATCAACTACAAAACCGGACATGCTATTTTTGAAGCAACACATGGAACTGCACCAAAATATGCTGGTTTAGATAAAGTTAACCCATCATCGGTTATTTTATCTGCTGTTATGATGTTAAATTACATTGGATGGAAAGAAGCAGCTGGTTCAATAGAATATGCTCTTGAAAAAGCAATATTTAATAAAAAAGTTACTTACGATTTCCATAGGTTGATGGAAAACGCAACATTGCTAAAATGCTCTGAATTTGGCGATGAAATCATCAGTAAATTTTAATTTCTTACTATGTTTATCGATTATGCAAAAATTGAGTTGCAAGCTGGCAACGGTGGAAAGGGTGCTGTAGCATTTCATAGAGAAAAATACATCGACAAAGGTGGTCCTAGTGGTGGTGACGGAGGAAAAGGCGGAAATATAGTTTTCTCCACCAATTCTAATCTACATACCTTGCAAGATATCAGATACAGAAGACTTTATAAGGCTAAAAGCGGCCAGGCTGGAGGTTCCAATAAGAAAACTGGAAAGTCAGGAGAAGACTTAATAATTGAGGTTCCATGCGGGACTGTTATCAAGGATTTTGAGAACAATACAATCATTAAAGATCTAATAAAAGAAAATCATTCGCATATTATCTGCGAAGGGGGTATTGGTGGAAAAGGAAATTTTCATTTCAAGTCATCCACTCAACAAACTCCTAGATTTTCACAGGAAGGTGAAAAAGGAAAAAGGATTGTTGTTGAATTAGAATTAAAAGTTTTAGCTGATGTTGGTTTAGTTGGTTTACCTAATGCAGGAAAGTCGACTTTATTATCAGTTATGACTACTGCAAAACCAAAAATAGCTGATTATCCTTTTACAACTTTACAACCACATTTAGGTATTGTTAAATACGGAGACTACCAATCTTTTGTTATGGCTGATATACCTGGTTTAATTGAGGGGGCAAGCGAAGGGAAGGGTTTAGGTCATCAATTTCTAAGACATATTGAGAGAAATAAAATCCTATTATTTTTAATTGATTGTAATGAAGAAAATCCTCAGAAAATATATAATCAACTGATTGATGAATTAGGAAATTTCAATAAAAATTTATTAGATAAAAAGAGACTAATAATTAGAACAAAAATTGATACAATTTCGAGTAAGATTGAAAAGAGTTGGAGCAATTTTTCTGAAGACTTTATTGATATATCATCTATAAGTAGAGATGGTTTGGATATTTTGAAAGATAAATTGGTATCTTTTCTTTCGGCATAATTGTTTTGCTGATGTAAATTACACATGCTTGGAGAGGTGGCTGAGTGGCTGAAAGCGGCACCCTGCTAAGGTGTTATACTCGTAAGGGTATCGAGGGTTCGAATCCCTCTCTCTCCGCAAAGGTATAAAATGATTGATAAAGTATTCAATATTATTGCAATAGGCTTTGTTATATTTTTTTTGGTATTTATTTTTCACTTAATGTTTCAATAGGAATGAAATGAAAAATTTAATAATAGTTGGACATCCAGATAAAAATTCATTTTGTTATAATGGTATATTTCAGACTATAAAAACCGAGCTTCAAAAGAGTGATAAACAACAAATTGAAGTCATTGATCTTTATCACGAAGATGAGAGTATTCCAAGAAAGGACTTAGTTAAAAAGTATCAAGAATTAGTTACATGGTCTGATAGGTTATATTTTGTTTCTCCAGTTTGGTGGTTCAGGTTAACTCCAAAAACAGAAAATTTTTTTGATGAAGTTTTCACACCAGAGTTTGCTTTCAAATTTATAAATATTACCAAAATCTATGCAATTCCAAAGCCGTATTTAAAAAACAAGCAAGTTCGAACATACATTACTCATGGTGCACCAGCTTTGCCTGTTATTACTTTGTATTTAAACTCAGTGAAATTAAGACTTGTAATGGGTGTTTTTTCATTTGTATTTGGTTGGAAGTTGTCTCTTTGGACAAAAACCAAGCAATTTTGGTCTGTACCAGCAGTTAGCGATAAAAAAAGAAAAAAATATCTACGTACAGTAGCTAGAGATATTAGAAAAGATGTACGCTAAAATATTAAGATGATGTTGGAAAATATTAATACTTTTTTATCAGGAATTATTGTTGGTATGATAATTTTTCAGTCAAGTGTAATTGCTCCAACGATTTTTTCAACTTTAGATGAGAAAAATGCAGGAAAGATAATAAGAAATATTTTCCCTAAACTTTTTAAAATCATCGCATTTATGGGTTTTTATATGACTATAGCATCGATTTTGATCAATAGTGATTTAATAAATCAAGTTGCCTATGTCATAACTTTTTTATTGATGACTATTAACTTTTTAATAATACCAGCAACGAATAAAAGCAGGGATGAAGGTAATAATAAAAAATTTAGATTTTTACATTCCATCAGTGTCTTGACTACAATGTTGATATTATTTTTTCATTCATACTTAATAATTTTTTAGGAGATATAATGGCTTTAACATATTCATCAATGCTTCCACTTGGCACAAAAATGCCATCATTTGAATTAAAGAATGTTTTAGACGAATCTATGTTTGATTCAAGTGTGTTATCAAATGGAAAAAATTCTATTATTATGGTCATTTGTAATCATTGTCCTTATGTAATCCACTATCATGATGAGATAGTGCGATTATGGAGGGATTTTGGGAAAGAAATTAACTTTGTAGCTATTAGCTCAAATGATATAAATAACTACCCTCAAGATGGTCCAGAAGAAATGAAAAATCTATTCAACGATTTAAAGCTAAGCTTCCCTTACTTGTTTGATGATGATCAAAGTGTTGCAAAAAGCTTAATGGCAGAGTGTACTCCAGAGTTCTATTTATTTGATAAGATAAGTACATTGATTTATCGAGGAAGACTTGATAGTTCATCTCCAGGTAAAGATGTTAAAATAACGGGCGAAGATCTTCGAAAAGCTATTCAATTAGCATTAAACAATGAAGGTTTGAATGAAATTCAAAAACCTTCTATGGGCTGCAATATTAAGTGGAAGTAGTTATTTCCTGAACTTATCAATAATGCTTCTTATTAAATCTCTTATAATAATCAATATGATGGATAATATAAAAAAGGCCATCAATGCAATCAGCGCTATTTCTAAATATTGAGTCATTTTATATTTGGTTTAGGTTGAAAGTTAATAATTTGCTCAGCAGCGTATGCCAGTTCAATGAGCTTTTTATCATCCCATTTTGAACCTATAAATGACATTCCAATAGGTAGGTCATCTACATAGTTAAAGGGGATAGTAACATGGGGGTATCCAGCCATTGCTGCAAAGCTACCATTAACCCAGAATTTATATTCTGCTATTGCTTCGTCATCACCACCATCATGGTTAATTGCCCATGCGGGGCTCCATGACAAACCAACTAAAGCTTCAATATCATATTTTTCAATAAAGCTATCAATTTCATCTCTGGTTTGTAAAACGCGTTCAAGAGCAATTAAGTATTCTTCTCTTTGAGAAGTTGTTTCATTGCTGTCATAAAAATGGCTTTGATCAAAGTGTTTTAGTACATCAT
>CETI01029837.1_pt1 | contig 11834 bp, 5 predicted proteins | sample 361441 | NCBI WGS metagenome assembly CETI01 (sample SAMEA2622478, study PRJEB7988) | marine metagenome | biome: marine biome (ENVO:00000447); feature: deep chlorophyll maximum layer (ENVO:xxxxxxxx); material: "saline water (ENVO:00002010), including plankton (ENVO:xxxxxxxx)" | depth 90 m | reverse complement strand
GAACCTTGTGCTCCAGCATCACCATTACTTCCATCATCACCTTGAGCACCTGGAGCACCTTGTGCTCCTTGAACACCTGGAGCACCTTGAGCACCTGGAGCACCTTGAGAACCTTGAGAACCTACAGCACCTTGAGCACCTTGAGCACCAGGAGCACCTTGAGCACCTGGAGCACCTTGAACTCCTTGATGTCCCTGATGTCCTTGGTGTCCTTGATGTCCTTGGTGTCCTTGATGTCCTTGGTGTCCTTGAGCACCTTGAGCACCTTGAGGACCAGAATCACCTTGAGGACCAGGAGCACCTTGAGCACCTTGTGCCCCCTGAGCACCAACAGCACCTTGTGCTCCCTGAGCACCAGCAACAGACTGCCTTTGCCACTTTATTCCATTCCACTTAAAAACAACCCCATTTTCTGTATGGGTGTCATTTACACTAGGACTATTTGGAAAATTAAATGCCATAATTTTATTTATTCTATCTTAAGAACTTTTACCCAAGTATAAACTTCGGTAGCAAAACTGCCAGGATAACCAAAACCAGTATTATTACGACTATCACTACATCTATGTTCTACCCTAAATGTTTTAGTTCCTGAACTAATCCAAATTCTAACAGTACCCATAGATCTAGTTTGCTGTCCTCTATCATAAGGACTTGCACCTTCCAACATTCCATCAGTAGCAAGTTCAGAAGATCCCATATATGATGTACTGTCAGTAACATTAAATAATCGTGTTTGATGCATATCAACTCCATGAGCAGGAGCACTCCATTCTACAAGCCATACACCAACACCAAGTTGAACTGAATTACTAGTAAGAGTAATGCCAGAACCACTAGTAGGCCATGGTGCACCAGCATTTAATGATCTATGTCTCCATGCACCAGAAGTAAATGATCCTCCTGCAGTGCCTGAACTTCTTGATTCATAGAAATAGGCAACAGCACCGCCACCTGCTGCACCTGCAGTTCCCTGGGCACCTTGTGCTCCTGGATTACCTGTTCCTGGAGCACCTTGAGCACCTGGATTACCTGTTGCACCTTGTGCTCCTGGATTACCTCCTGAACCTTGTGCTCCAGCATTACCTGGATTACCTGCTGAACCTTGTGCTCCTGGATTTCCTGCTGCACCTTGTGCTCCAGCATCACCATTACTTCCACCAGCACCTTGAGCACCTGGATTACCTGTTGCACCTTGTGCTCCTGGATTTCCTGCTGAACCTTGTGCTCCTGGAGCACCTTGAGAACCTACAGCACCTTGTGCTCCTGGATTTCCTGCTGCACCTTGTGCTCCTGGATTTCCTGCTGAACCTTGAGCACCAACAGAACCCTGAGCACCTTGAGCACCTACAGCACCTTGTGCTCCTGGAGCACCTTGAGCACCTTGAGCACCTGGATTTCCTGGAGCACCTTGAGCACCTACAGCACCTTGTGCTCCTGGAGCACCTTGAGCACCTTGAGGACCAGCAGCACCTTGAGCACCTGGATTTCCTGGAGCACCTTGAGCACCACCAGCACCTGAAGCACCTTGTGGTCCTGCTGGACCTTGTGATACAGTAACCCATTGCTCACTATTGGTATCATCATAAAGAATACCCATCTCACCAGAATCACTATCCCACCAAAGATCTCCAACTACGGGACTTGGAGGAGGATTATCACCAATAAAAACATTTGCTCCTGCATTACCCCAACTTACACCTGCACCAGTTGAAGTAAGAACAGAACGTGCAAGACCAACATTGTCATGAATATCAACTAATGTACTATCTAATTCTATTGACTGCTGGAATGTGGAAAGTCCAGATACTCTTAATGTATCCGTTTCTGTATGTCCAGTTATATTAATACCATCTTCCGAAGTAATTAATTTTTCTGTTCCATTATGAAATAAAACAGCTCTTGAATCTGCACCACTATGTAATTTTAATATAGGTTGCCAACTTTGATCAAAGAATTGATATGCTCCTGGACCATCAGCACCATCTGTCTTAAATACTATTCCCCCAGAACCCTTATCTTTAATTACTGAAGTTCTACCATCAACAATTGAATCTCCATTAGAATCATTTTGATTCTTAAGTTCATTAGTATGATATATTTGTAAATCAGCTCCATCACCAAAGACAGTCTTTGATTCATCTTTAAACTTAAGTCGACTATCAGACTTATCCCAAAATGCAGATGTAACACCAGCAGAACCAACAAATCTTACATCACCTTTAAATCTTGAAGTACCATCTACATCTAATTTTACACCTGGAAGTGTGGAACCTATACCTACATTCTTACTTGTATGAATACCAGTACTACTAACACCCCATGTTCCACCAGCACCTACACTTATTTCTCCTCCACTAAGTCCAAAGAATGTTCCATGAAACTCTGTTGCAGTTACTATACCAGTTCCTTTAAAAATAGCATTACCACCAACTGCCAAAGCTGCTGATGCTATTGTAGTTCCTATACCTACATTTTTAGTTGTATGAATACCAATAGGATCTAACTCCCATAAAGAATCATCTTCTTGACTATTAGCATTAGTTGAAACCCATGCAGAACTATCAACATCTTCATAAAATACATTTAGATCACCTTCTTCATTATCCCACCACAAATCACCCTGTTGTGCATTTCCTGGTGGAGTAGGTCCAACCTCAACTCTGGAAGAAACAGAACTAGTCCAACTAATTCCTGTTCCAGTTGCAATTAAAATAGAATTAGCAACACCTACAACATTATTTTCATCATGAATATTTCCAGTAATTCTTAAGGAACCTTGTAAATGTAACTGTTGAGTAGGAGCACTAGTTCCAATACCCACTCTCTTATTAGAACTATCATAGAAAAGGTCAGTTGCTGCAGAGAAGTCATTATTTTGATTGAAAATAACTTGCCCTGTAGATCCTGGAGAATAAACAGTGACAGTAGCAATACTACCACCAACATTAGCACTAGCAGAAACTGCAGCACCAATAAAATCTATTTTGGATATACTATTAGCAGTTCCTACAAGAATACTCTCATCAAAAACACTAATACCTTCAACTAACTCTGCAGGACTATCTGGTTGCCAATACCTATCATAAACAGTCCCATTTGGAATTGTTACAAGACGATAATAAGTATCTGAAACTGGAACATCCTTTTCGCCAGGATAACCTAAATTAGGTTCAACTTCACCTGGCTCAACATATAAATGCCTATCTGTACTCAGAGAGACATTCTTCGTTATTTTTACTCTTCCACTTAAATATCTTTGACTAGATTTTTTTGCCATATCATACCGTACTATTCTCTAGAATACTTCCCACAAATTCCATTTGTAGTGGTCCAACCAATCCACCAGCATTAGTCGCCTTACCCACCTGTAAAGTGATAGTATTTGTAGTTGTTGCACCAATGGAAATTGCAGTACTATATGCTGGATCAGTTGAACGTGGATATGCATGTTCAGTAGAATTTCCATCCATTGCACATGTGAATGTCAATCCATCATCTACAATTCTAACAGACTCACCAGAAACTTCGATTGCATCAGACTCTGCTGATACCCAATAATGAGTGGAAGTATTGGAAGAAGTACTAACAGTAACCTCAATATTATCATTATCAACAACAGCAACAGGCAACCACTTATTACTATCAGGATCTGTTGGTCTTGGATACTCATGTTGTGTTGCTCTACTATCCATATCACATTCAAATACTAATGACTTATCCTTAATTCTAATCTTATCACCAAGTTTAATTCCATGAGATGCAATCTTTAATTTCAATTTACCAGTAGATGGATTATATGTAGTACCTGTAGTACAAGTAGTTGTTGTTGATCCAGTAAGATTATATCCAGGAGCAATTGTAACTACCATATCACCTGTAAAAGGATCATATATGGCATTTGATGGAGTATAATATACAAAATTAGATGCTCCCACATTTACTTTAAATGCTGTAGATGAAGTTACTGTAATTGGTAAATTAGAACCACTGGTTGGATCTGTTGATCTTGGATAAGTATGCTCCGTGGCATTATTATCCATAGAACAAGTAAATGTTAAAGAATTTCCATCAATAGTTATATTATCACCCGTTGACATACTATGAGCAGCAGAAAATCCAAATGTAAGTTCTCCATTAGTTGGAGTATAAGATACAGAATTTGGTGATTTCTGAGTTCCATTCTGAGCACCACTAACCACATTAACAGAATTAGCACCTTTAACAGCACCAACATTAACAACAAGAGTATTAACATCTGGAACAGTAATTGCTAATGCAGTATCATATACAGGATCACTAGTTCTAGGATAATAATGAGTAGATCCATGAGCATCTGCATCACAAGTAAATGCTAATTTACCTTCACCAATTTTAATAGTATTAACTCCAGCAGTTAAACCATGATTAGAACTTGTTAATGTTAATTGCCCTGTAAGTGGATCATATACGGCATTACTTATACCCTTAAGACCAGCACCAGTAACTGTAAAGGCATCTGCAATAGTACCACCAGTATAAGTATGAGTTCCAGTATCACGCCTCCATGTATGTGTATAATTTCCACCAGTAACTATTGAATTATATTTTGCTTTTACAAATTGATGTGGAGAAGGATTATAAAAATGTTCAACACTTTGAGGACCAGTACCACCAATAACAGAAGTAAATGTTTTTGAAGTACCTACAACATCTACTATAGTATCAACAACCTGAGATTGTTGTGGATCTGGGAATATTGTAGTTGTAACACCAGCATTACTTGAACAAGTAAATGCAATTCCTGCCATTGCTATTGGATCACCTGGATTAAATCCATGTGCATTCATTGTAGTGACAGTTATAATACCAGTTGGTTCACTATATTGAACATCAGTAATAGTAACGATCCCTGTCTGATTACCTTTGATGTATACTCTATCTAATACTAAAGGGGTTTTTTCTAGAACTAATCTACCATCAACTAAGACTCCAGCATCATTTGGTGGAATCTCCATCTCATTTATAATTCTAATATCTCGTCTTAAACCAGTACTTCTAGTCTCTCTCCTATGAATAAAAGTAACTGTTGGATATGTGTTTATTCCTACGTTAGCAACTTGAGCATACAACAAAATAGCAGAAGTTCCTGTAGGTACTTCATAAAGTAATTGCTCACCTGGGGTTACAGGAACCGCTACCGAAATAAATTTATTGACTGGTGCAATTGCCATATTATCTCAACGCTAGTATTAATGGGGTTAATTGTGCTTGGATTGCTCTATTAAAATCTCTTCCTCGGATTGTAGATGTTGTTTGATCAATCACTAGACCTTCACCAATTCTAAAGTTACCTTTTTGATCAGTACTTGTGAATGGTACTTGTCCTCCGTTGATAGCAACAATCTCATTTTCAGGAACAGGTTCACCACCCTGGAAGGGGTTTGCTCTATTTATGTCCGTCCCTGCACCGACGTATTCAAAAGAATGGGAACTTGTGATAATCCTACTAATTCTCTTAAATTCAACATCAGTTCCACTAGAAATTGAATATGGAATAAATTCATTTAATGTTACAGTAGATAATCCAACATTAGCACTTCCTTCTGTTGCAACACTAACAGTATAATAAATCGGATCCATTTCTGCTTGTAAAGATCCAGCACCAATACCAGAAAGTGTAAGATTAACATTTTGTGATGGACCACTTCCAGTTGTTGGTAAGAAATTCCTACCACTAGAAATAACATCCACTGAAGTTATCGTACCTGCAGCACTAACATTTACAGATAATTCAGCACGAATAGATTCTGGACCTAATGGATTAGTTATAGTAACATTTGGTGGTGCAGAAGAAGTATAATCTCCAGGATTACCACCATTAAGAACCTTAATGCTTCTAATCAATTCAAATGGTTGTGTTAAAACAGAATTTCCAGCACTATAAGAATTAGTTGAAACATCTTGATAATCATCTAAATCAACTTTAAAGTAAATACACTGACCATCAAATGGTTTTCTAATATTATTTGAAGTATCTTTAGTATTTGTGATTAAGAAAGAATCCTGTTCAGCATTTTTTGCACCTGATGTTGTACCAGTATATTCAACAGCACCAACACCATCAGCATAAAGACCATAATTACCAAATGATGAGTTAGAGTTTGTTAAATCACACTGACCACCAGTATCACAATATATTGCAATTCTATTAGCAATAGTAAAGATAGAAACTAATTGGGCATATGCGTTGTTTGTAATTGATACACCAATTCCATTCTCATTATATTGTGTAAATGAGTCACAAACCATACTCTTAAAATCTTGTCCTAGATTATTAGTTCCAGTATATGAAGCATCAACATGATTTCCATCTATTTTCATGCCAATACTACCAGTCATAAAGTTGGTGCAGTTTCTTACATAAGGTGATCTCCATCTTCCACCAAAATTAGGATTAATCCTTGATGGACCTTCGTTAGCAGGACCAAGTTCAGTAAATCCAGTAGCTGCTTGGAATGCAAGTCCATCATCTATAGATGCTTGTATTGGTGGAAATGCTACTGCACCACAACCAGGATGGTCTTTAGAACTTGACTCTCCAGCAAAGTTTAAATTCTGTATCAAACAACCTGCTCTAACATGGAATACATCCCTATCCTCATTAAGAGGTACAACAGTTACAAGTCTTAAATCTTCACCTGAGACTGTAACTTCAGTTCTTAAACCAATTGGATTGTTTTCTTTATAAACACCAGAACGAACAATAATAGTATCTCCTGGTTGTGCTATTTCTGCTGCAGCACCAATAGATCTCTTAGCATCACCTTCTAATAATCCAGTATTAGTATCCCATCCATCTTGTGTAACCCAAATAGCATTCTCAGTTTCAACACCTGAAGGTCTCCATGATACACCAGTTCCAACAGATGATAGTCGATAATCAGTTCTAGCAACTCCAGCACCCTTATCATTATGAACATCATATACAGTTGCTCCAAGTGCAACTGTATCATGGAATGTTGATGCAGCACCTACAGTTAAAATTCCTACAACATTTAACGCATCAATTGCAGGGTTATATCGTATTCCATAATCAACTCTAAGAGTTTCTCCAATACCTACAGTATCTACTCTAGTACTAGTATGATTTTCAACAAAAGGTAGATAATAATATTGATTAATTTCAGTCTCATTAGTTTCAATATATTGTGATGTTGTTGCTATACCAACTCTCTGACATTCTATGGCAGTAGAAATAGTACCTGTAGTAAATCCACTGATAACCATTCCAGCATCAATAAATGTTCCCCCTTCGACAGTAAATGCCTCTTTGAACAATACATCACCACAAACCCATAAATCTTTTTGAATGGCAGCACCACCATCAACTACTAAAGCAGCAGAATTACAAGCAGTTGCATTTGTTACACCAACAACTCTAAGATGATTTCCAACAAAGAGATTTTCCTCAATACCAACACCACCTTCAACCAATAAAGCACCAGTATCCTTACTGGTTGATCCAGTCTCATCTAATATTTGAGTCTGTTCACCAACCTTTAACTTTTTAGAAATACCAACACCACCAGCAAATGTAACAGAAGCGTCTGTAAGACTACTTGCATCTGTTGTATCATCAAATTGAGATTCACCATCAACTTCAAGTGTGCTCTGCAACTTAGTAGGACCTTCAACATCCAATTCCGCATCTAAATTAGTATTCCCATCAACTTCCAATTCAGCATCAAATTTGACATTACCACCAACGTTTAATCTTAAATTAACACCAACACCACCATCCATTTGAACAGATCCTGTTGTTGGACTTGAAGAATCTGTACCATCATCAAATCTAGTAACACCTGCAACATCTAATGTATTATTAAGTGTTGTTGCACCTTCAACCTGTAATGTATTATCAAACTGTGCAGCACCTGTAGCATGAATATCACCACTAATATCTAATTGATATGAAGGACTATTATTATTAATACCAACCCTAGTCATCCTATAGATGTCAGTTCCATTATGACCCCAATAATCCTTAATATTGACATCAGCAATAAATACTGGATTAGCTGAATTTGGTGTTGCTGTAACTGGATCAACACCTACACCTAAACTATTACTCTGAGTGAAGTTTAATACAGTAAATGTTCTGGCAGTTCCAGTATTTGGAAGATAAGTACCATCATCCTGTACATATATTCCATCAGTATGATCTGGAGTACCTTGAATCCATCTAATTCCGTTACCATCTCTGTTTAAATAATATCCATTCACACCTGGTGACTCAGCAGAGTCATAGATATTTCTATCAATTTTTATACTATCACTTACTTCTAATTTTACAATACCATCACTAGAACTTACAGAACCAGGAGCAGTAGTTCCTATTCCAACTGTCCCTAAACCCGTTACTACAAAAGCTGTATTATCAGTTTCACCAGTACCTAGAGTATTAGGACCACCAACTTGTAATCTATGATAAGGTTCTGTATTTGCTATACCAATTCTTCCTTCAGTACCAAATCCAATTAATGTTGTTCCACCAACTCCTATATTAAATATCTGCCTAACGGTCAGATAATCCATATCAACAAACGAAGTTCCAACCCCAGAGAAAGTTGTAATACCAGAGAACCAGTTATTTCCTTGGAATGTAGTCATTCCAGAAGGTCCAAAGGTTGCAATACCAGTTACATTAATATTCTCAAAATCGGCACTACCGACTTTTATATAACTTAAATCAAAATTATTAAAATCATAGTAAAGTTTTCCGTAAATATATACGTCCTTATAAAACTTGGCATCCTCATTAAAATGAGCTTCGTAACTGGTATCAGTAAAATTTGCCATATCTTACCACCCCATTTTATCCTTTATATAATCAATTCCCAAATGACTCTTCGCTAAAACCATAGAACCAAATTTACCTCTAATTGGTGCCATATTTCCCCAAATTTGATTACCCCTAATTGAAGTTCCTCTAAATTCAATATCATTTGCTTCCATTGTAATTTTATCACCACCCTTCAATTCCATACTTTCATCTGCTTTCACGGTAACTTTTTTAGCAAATATTTTTACCTCACCATTTTTATCTGCATTAATAACAACATCTCCAGCACCACTATGAATTAAAATATCAACACCATTACCTTGCTTAGAAGCACCAGTAACAATTTCTAAATCTTTATCTGCATGTATTTTTACTTTACCATCCTCAGAATAAGATAATATAAACTTATCATCTTCCTCAGTCCAAGCATAGTGAGTAACCACATCAGATCCACCCAATGAATTTTTTGGGTTATTGATATCAACCCTATACTTTGGGTATGCTTCAGTATAATGTTCGTGTTCAGTCTTTTTTGACATTAGGTTTTAATACAATCGATTACTTGTTCAACTTCACCCTGGAATTCTGGTCTTAAATCAAGATTTGCTTTTAAAATAGCACCAGTTCCTGTCTTTGAAATGACAGATAATATAGGTATTTCAGTTATATCTTTACTATTTATTGGTGTTACTTTAATGATAGATCCAGCATATATTTTGGTGTCGTATTCATTACCCAAATCATCAACGACCTTATCATCTTCCTCATACCCACTACCAGGATTAATAATAATAACATCAGTAACAATTGGTGGAGTTATATCTTCTACAGGATAATTTTCACCTTCAGATACAACATATATTGAATCAACTTTACCATCTTTTACAGTTGCTCTTGCAATAGCACCAAATCCTTGCTTACAATTATCAACTATTTCAACAAATGGTGGATATGTATATCCATTACCAGGATTAGTAACTTTTATACCAATAATACTACCAGTTTTCTTCTGATCACCCATAATATTACCATAAAATGGTAATGCTTCTGCTTCTTTTCCACCACCACCAAAAATATTAATCTTTGGAGGACTACAAACACTTGGAACACCAGCAAAACATTTACTACCAGAACCAGAACTAGAACCACCACCAGAACCACCTTTTATGGCACCAGATAATAAACTAAATCCACCAAGAGTTTGTTGAATAGCATCTAAAGGAGCACCAGCAATTTTAGCAGCATCAGAAATTGCTTTAGCAGCATTAGCATCTTTCATAATAGCACTCAAATCTAAGTCATCTTGCATAATAGGACCATATCCAATTTTATACTTAGATGCACTATTAGCTGGTGATGATCCTGCTGCTGGTTTATTACAATCACCCATACCTGCCATACCAAGAAGAGAATCTACTCCATTCCTAAGCATACCTTCAACACTAAAACCACCTAAGAAACTAGTAATTTTAGAAAGACCACCAATAGACTCACTCATACCATCTGTAATCTGCCCTATCATACTATTCACAACAGCACCAACTGCCTGATCTCCTACACATTCAACATAATTATCAACATTATCAGCAACAGATTGTAAGATACCTTTCAAAGAATCTTTCAAATTACCCATTATCTTATTAGTAAGACATGGTAAAAGATTATCTAAATTTGATATTGGTGGAACCATTGCTTTTTGAGCAGCAACACCTGCTGTATTAGCAAAACTACGGGACTTAGTAGCAGCAAATACTGTAGCAAAAACTGTATCATATAACATCTCAACACCAGTACCAAGTTGTGGTGCCATATTCTTATAAAGATTATTAGTCATACTTCCAACAATCCCAGATGAAAGTCCAGATAATTGTTCTGTTCTTTCAGAAATCATATCATTTATCTTATTTTTAGAAAAATCCAATCCTGGATCAAGTTCTGATTTTAAATCACTCAAATCATCAACAAAACCACCAATAGCAGTTTTCATCTTATTCATAGATGCTTGTGCAACAGTTGCACCACTCTCAATATTAATTACCTTTCCAGTAGATTTAGAATAATATGCCTCATTACCATCAACTTTTCCTACCTTTTTAGCATCTTTTGCTGATAAATTCCGTGGAGAATCCGCAACTATATTCTCATTACTATTAGAATCCTTTAAAACTTTTGTTGAATTTTTCTTAAGAGTACTTGTATATCCAGTATAAGGTCTAAATGGTAATGGATCTCCCTCATCTGCTCTATACCTAGAATTACCCATCGCTCCAAATATAATTGGAAGTTGAGCATTATCACCATCTAAGAAAAATCCCATAACAGTATCACCTTGCTGATACCTAACGGTTTTAAACACACAAGCAGATCCTGTCCCATAACCTGGTGGCAATAAAACTTGTGCCCAAGGTAAATCTTCATCTGGAAGTTCTACTGTATTATAAGGATGATAACCCATAATACGAACTTTATATCTATTTCCCCATCCATCCTTAGTCTTAGTTTGTGGTTTTTGATACTCATCAGGAGCTATCTGACCGATCCACCAACGGAAACCATCTCTTCCTATAAAATTACTATTTAATAAAGAATGTTCCATTATTTCTACTTGTTATTTTTCCCATATAATCCAAAAGTATCTCTCACCAATAACATAGAAGTTATTGATTGATTCTTATCAAAATGATGACACAATTCCTTAATCATATATAGACCACTTTGCTCATCATCAAACTCATTACCAGCACCACTAACTCTTGGAAGTTTGCATTCAATAATGTCACCTGCCCTCAAATTAGTATTTAATGGTACTGTCATATTTACCTCTTGAGTAAAGAGAACATTATACCTCATAATAGATTGAGATTGATGTTTAAATGGATCAGCATTAATTTCAGTAGAAACCCCCTTCTCCACTGTTCCTCTATCAATAACCATTGTCATCATCCTACTTGGTATATCACCCAAAGTTTCTTTAGAACCTTCAGATACTGGAGGGAGTTTTATTTCAGAC
>CETI01215186.1_pt1 | contig 11835 bp, 23 predicted proteins | sample 361441 | NCBI WGS metagenome assembly CETI01 (sample SAMEA2622478, study PRJEB7988) | marine metagenome | biome: marine biome (ENVO:00000447); feature: deep chlorophyll maximum layer (ENVO:xxxxxxxx); material: "saline water (ENVO:00002010), including plankton (ENVO:xxxxxxxx)" | depth 90 m | reverse complement strand
GAAGACAACCGAGTCAGAAAACTCGACTACAGTATCCAACTAAGCAAGTTATTCTATGAAAGGTTTATCGAAGATAAGGAAGTCTCCTTATTTTCCCCACATGATTGTCCTGGCTTATACGAGAGTTTTGGTACCGATGAGTTTGATGACCTTTATACTCGCTATGAGAATGATGAATCAATCCCCAGAAAAACTATTGGAGGACAAGAACTTATCCTTGACCTTCTCAAGGAACGTGCCGAAACTGGTAGAATATACTTAATGAACATAGACCATTGCAATTCTCACTCATCCTTTGTGGATAAGGTAGAGATGAGCAATCTATGTCAAGAGATTACTTTACCAACTAAACCTGTACAACATATTGACGATGAAAATGGTGAAATTGCTCTCTGCATTCTTTCTGCTGTTAATATCGGTAAGATACGTGATCTATCCGATCTCGAAAGTCTTTGTGATCTTAGTGTTCGCAGTCTTGATGAACTCATTGATTTTCAGCAATACCCAGTCAGAGCTGCAGAGGTTGCCACAAAAGCACGTCGTTCGCTAGGAGTAGGATATATTGGACTTGCACATTACCTTGCAAAGAACGGTGTTAAGTATGAAGATCAAAGGGCATGGGAACTTGTTCATGATCTTACTGAAGCGTTTCAATATTACTTAATTAAGTCCACTGTCGATCTTGCAAAAGAAAAGGGTGCGTGTAAATACTCAGACAGAACTAAGTATGGAAATGGAATTCTTCCGATTGATACATATAAACATGATGTGGATGAAATTGTTCCCAATAATTTAAAATATGACTGGGAATCTCTTAGAGTGGATATCATGGAATATGGAGTACGGAACTCAACATTGTCGGCACAAATGCCTTCGGAGAGCAGTTCCGTTGTGTCAAATGCAACCAATGGAATCGAACCACCTAGAGGGTATCTGTCCATTAAGAAATCGAAGAAAGGGCCACTCAAGCAAATAGTACCCGGATATCAGCACTTAAAGAATAACTATACTCTCTTATGGGATATGACATCTAATAAGGGATATATCAACGTCGTTGCTGTTATGCAGAAATTCTTTGATCAAGCGATTAGTGGAAACTGGAGTTATAATCCAGAACACTACCCAGATAACGAAGTTCCAGTTTCTGTAATGGCACAGGATCTTTTAACCACCTATAAGTATGGTTGGAAGACCAGTTACTATCAGAACACCTACGATATCAAAACAGATGAGATTGAGGAAGAAAAACCTAATCTCAATGAACTAGTCAACAGTATTCTCACTGAGGAGGAAGAGGATTGTGAGTCTTGTAAACTTTAAGACTAACGTGGAATCAACCAAACAAAAACCAGTCAGTCAAATGACTGTATTCAATTCGCAGGTTGTAGATACAAAAAAACAACCAATGTTCTTTGGTGCTCCACTTGGAGTTCAAAGATATGATAACTATAAGTACCCAGTTTTTGAGAAACTCACAACTCAACAACTAGGTTATTTCTGGAGACCGGAAGAGGTATCTCTTCAAAAGGACAGAAGTGATTATCAAACACTTCGTCCAGAGCAGAAGCATATCTTTACATCTAATCTGAAGTATCAGGTGATGTTAGATTCTGTTCAAGGAAGAGGGCCCGGTATGGCATTTGCACCATACTGTTCACTTCCTGAGTTAGAAGGATGTATGAAGGTATGGGAGTTTATGGAAATGATCCATAGTAGATCCTATACTTACATTATCAAAAACGTCTATTCTAATCCATCTGATGTTTTCGACACTATCCTTACAGATGATCGTATTCTGGAGAGGGCACAGAGTGTTACTGAATCATATGATGATTTTATTAATGAGGCACATGAGTATGATCAAGGTAATCAATGGAAAGAAAGCTGCAGAGGTTCCTACTTATCAGATTACACAAGGTATGAACTCAAAAAAAGACTCTTCCGAGCAGTTGCAAACGTCAACATTTTGGAGGGAATTAGGTTCTATGTCTCCTTCGCATGCTCGTTTGCTTTTGGCGAACTTAAGCTCATGGAAGGATCGGCAAAAATCGTGTCTCTCATCGCCAGAGACGAAAACCAACATCTAGTCATTACACAAAGTATTCTCAAACATTGGAGAGATGGTGATGACCCAGAGATGAAGAAAATTTACAAAGAGGAGGAGCCATGGTTTCAAAAAGCATTTGAAACTGCCGTCAATCAGGAGAAATACTGGGCAGAATATCTGTTTAAGGATGGTTCTATGATTGGTTTAAATGAAAAACTACTACATCAGTATGTTGAATGGACTGCTAACAAAAGAATGAAGGCAGTTGGATTGAATCCAATTTATGATATTGCAATGCGTAACAACCCATTACCTTGGACAGCACACTGGATTTCTTCAAAAGGATTGCAAGTTGCACCACAAGAAACAGAAGTTGAAAGCTACGTCGTAGGAGGCATTAAACAAGATGTTAAGAAGGACTCATTCTCAGGATTCAAACTATGATGAAGTAGAGGCAAGCATACAAGCATACCTTGACTCTGCTAAACACACTGACAAATTATTTGGAGGTAAATTAGATGCTTATGACTGGTTAGAATGTGAATGGTTGAAAGAGGGTTAATAACCCTCTTTTTTATTGACTACATAGAATTGTGATGTTATAATTAAATGACTGATAAGAATATTGATTATGAAAATCCTTGGATCTATGAGGGCACTCCCTTTACTTCTGATGATATCGGTGACCACTATGGGTTCGTCTATCGCATCACCAACACCACAAATGGAAAGGAATATATCGGAAGAAAATATTTCGTGCAGAAGCGAAAACCGAAAGGAGGTAAAAGAAAGATTACTTCGGAGTCAGACTGGAAACGATACTTTGGAAGCTCTGCGGAACTTAAACAGGATATTAAGTGCCTTGGTAGAGGTGCTTTCAGAAGAGAGATAATATCATTACATACAACATTAGGTAAAGTAAATTATGAAGAGACTAAACAGTTGTTTCTTCATAATGTGTTAACAGAGGCTCTTGACGACGGGACACCGAAATATTATAATAGCAACATACTTGGTCGCTATATGCGTAAAGATTATGGAAACTTTGAATCAAACTCTGAATAGTGTTCGTGATTGGTCTATCAGTAGACTTAATGTAGTAGAACCTGTTGCTGATAAAAATGCAATTTATAAAGAGTTTGAGGAGTGGATTGAATATGATGGTGAAGACCATGATGTTTTCTCACTGACTTATATTGGAGATGGAAGTGATTATGACAAGTGAAGAAAGATACCATCCTTCACGGATGTTATTGAGACAAGAGGCTTTAAAAATTCTTTTGAATCAATTCGGTAATCAGTATAACGATCATGGATTTCCTAAATACCAAAATCAAATCATTTACGAATGTGCTGATCGTTGGGTTACTTCTGGTAATCTAAATTGTGATGGTATAATCAAGTATTTTTTAAATTACTACGGAGATTAAAATGCAAAAAATTGTAAATGGAATTGCTATTCTTAGTGGGGTTGTATCTCTCACCGTTGTTGGTGCTGGTGGGTACCTATATCTTAATAAAGATTCACTTATTGAGAAGGTCAAAACTCAAGCGATTGAAGCAGTGATGAGTAATCTTGGAGGTATTGGCGGTGCTGCTGGATTAGGCGGTGATCTACCTATAGGTACTCCTGATCTTGTTCCTTCCACACCACAAGCTAATGTACCTGCTGGTGGATTAGGTATTTCTCAATTTTAAAATAAATTTTGCTATATAGATTAGATACTCTAATTTTATGGCAGACGCAGTAAAAAAGGAAAAGCCTAAAGAAGAAATTAAAGAGGAAGTTAAAGGAGAAGAACAAAAGAAAAAAGGTCTCTTTGCTAAGTTAAGAGAAGCAACCGACGATAAAGAGGAGCAGATGATGATTCTTAGTACGTTTGTACGGCTAGGAATTTTAGTTTGGTCGGGGGCTATCTTAACTTTGGCCTACGTTGATCTTCCTGAAGCATTTAAAATGCCAAAACAAGATCTGGATCCGACATTTATAGCTTCAGTTTTTACAGGAGTTTTGGCTACATTTGGGGTTCAAACATCTAAAAAAGGTGCTGTTAATGGTGGTGGTGGAGGAGGAGTATCTAAAGGAGACATGGAAAGGTTAATTGCAGCAGCAGCACAAACTGCACCTGCTCAGACAATTAGAATCGAACAAGCACCAATTAGTATTGCAAGTCAACCACCTGCACCTAAGAAAGAAGAACCACCTTTCACTATGTAAACCGAGGAAATTGCTATGGAAAAAAAAGATGTAAATTTAACTAAGTGGTTTGCCCTTGGATTGGGTGGACTACTTGGTTTATCGCACATAGGCATGATTGGTATGCTCGCTAATCGCGAAACTAAATTACCGTCATTAAATATACCAGTTGGTAATTACACTTCTTATGAAGCTATGGTGAATGAGAATGGGTATAGTGTAAAATATAAGGCAAACGATCCTACTGTAATGACCACAGTTGAGGAGGTCAAAAGAAAAGGTGGCTTTCTGGGATTGGGTTCAAACAAAGTGGACAGAATTGTTGAATATACGATGGATGGTGCAGAACACCACGGTGGGCCAGTATCAACCCCAACAGCATGGATTGACCCGTCTGCTCAATCGAAAGGAGCAGAACCAAGCGATAAAACAATCGCATGCATCGAAGCAATCGGAGGAGCAAAAGGAACAGGAAGACTCGTGGGTACCTCTGTTGGTGCCAGTGTTGCTCCTGCTTTGTCTAATATTCCCTTTGTTGGTTGGGTTGCTGCTGGTTGGGTAGCAATGTTTGGTGGAAATCAGGGTGCTGATATTGGTGGCAATATGGCAAAAGAATTAAATGAGAATTGTTAAGGTAAAAAAAATAGAGGAACTATCGATTAGCACTGCATCGATATTTTCCTCTACTAATATTTGGTTTTTATTTGTTGTAGGTTTTTGGTTATTAACTGTTTCTTATACAAACTAAACGTAAGCAAGTTTTGGTAATACCCATACTGCTATCGCTACTGTTCCTAAAATGATAGTTGCTGATGTAAATGGTAAATCTTTCATTAATCGGGCTCCTTTATACAGTATTCTGTAGCATGGGGATGTCCACTTAATTCTGGAAGATCTTCTTTCGCTTGTTTTATTGCTTCATATGCATTCTCAGCATATTCACATATCTCATAATGATTTCTTTGTAAGTCGTGATAACCGACTGTATAGTGGGACATGATCGTTTCAACTCCACGTTACGATAATATTTATACTAACATAGTAGGTAAATATACGCATTTATGTGTGGACTCCCTCACTATGTCACTGTATAAAAATATATGATACATAGCAGTAAAAGAATTTTTTCTAATGGACATAGTTTGGTCAGTTAATATTATGATAGCTTTGCTTCTGGTCGCAGTAAGTGTTACAATATATTGGATATTTAAGTACGATGATTGGAATCCTAATCCCATTAATGTTAATGATACCGACTCCAGTGAAAGCGGAGAAGGCAAAATACATTAAAGATTTTGATGATGGAAAAATTGTTTTTATAGATTCAAGAGAGGATAATCCTGTGGTGATTGTAGACACATATCATCATATAATAAATTCTTTTCGTAACTGGAAGATACAAAAAGAACGCACTTCAGTGGAGGACATGATAAATAATACACTTATGGAGTATGAAGATGGGAGCGATGACCCCACCGAATCGGAAGAGTTGTTACAACTTCCGAGTCACGGAAATAGTCAAGGTTCTTGACGGAGATACGATTGATGTTATAATAGATCTAGGATTTGATCTATACAAGAAAGAGAGGGTAAGGATAGCTGGTGTTGATACCCCAGAAAAAAGGACAAGAAATCTCGAAGAGAAAGCACTCGGAATTGATGCAACAGATTGGCTTAAAGGAAAGTTGGAAGGTGCGATTGCTGGTGATGACGATCTTATTATTAGGACTGAGCTCGATGGCGGGGTCGGTAAGTATGGGCGTTTGCTTGGCTGGTGTTATATTGGTGATGGGGATCTATCGCTTAATGAACAGATGATCACTGAAGGATATGCATGGCCATATGACGGTGGAACCAAGCAAAAGGACTTTGAAGAATTGAGAAATATACGTAGATCATTTGGTACATTAGTGGAGTAAAACTATGTGGAATATTAACATTGATGAAAGTATGAAAGCGATGAGACAAACATTTCATAGTGTAAAAGAGTGGGATAAGAATCTTGCGTATAAATTTCAAGGCAAATTCAAATTATCTAATTATCAAATGCTATGTCTTTCATTTGCTAAAGGTTTTATTATTGGAGCGATTCTTCTATAATGGATATACAAAAAGTTGCTAGTACAGGAACAGCAGTTGCCGTCATAGGTGGCGGTAGTATTTTTGGTGGTAATTATGCCATCGATAAAGCAACTGGTGGGCCTGAAAAAAGAGTTAAAGCAAAACAATCAGAAATTCAACTCATAGTAAGAGAAGAAGTTCGTAATGCTTTAGCAGAGATGTTACCTAAATCAACAGGTGGTGTTGTTAGAATAGATTCACCGCAAGATTACCGTAAGGAGGTTCCTAAATGACCACTACTAACCCTGAATATTATGAAAAACAATCCGCACAAGACAGTCGTATGGCAGTCTTGGAAACAAAAGTTAAGGATTTAGAAGAGCAACTTGATCGTATAAAGGATAAGGATCAAGAAGAACTTAATGATAGACTTCGTAAATTAGAGAAGTGGGTTTGGGGTGCTGGTGCTGTAATAGCATCATTAGTGACTGTATTTGGAATCTATACAAATATGGCTACGGTTCCTACATTTGCAGAGGCAGATCATAAGCATGAAAGTTATATAACTACTTTTGACTTTTTAAAATGGAATAACATCGCAAAATGAATGGAACCCATTAAAAAAATTGATGGTATTAATAACAATACCACGAATATTATTGATATCTATGATACTAATATTCCAAATGTGTATGTTCCTCAGTGGATGACCACACAACCTAATGTTGATTATTTACTTCCTCCTGTCATAGTCAATATTGGTAATCCTATTGTAGATCTCCCCGGTTGTGTAAAAGCACATAAAGATAATAAAAGACATAGGAATAATTTACCGATAGATAAGGATCTAGTAGAGAATGATCCTGAAGAGGTAATGACTTTTTGTGATTCTGGTTATCCTTCATATGATTCTATGAACTATGAACCAGATCAATTGATAATTACGAGACAACAGGAGGCACCACCTGTTGCTCCACCAGAGGATCCAGATCTTACTACACCAGATACACCACCTATACCCAAAGCAGGTAATGAAAAACCTGATTGTCCCGGCCCACAATCATTACGTATTGGTGCAGTAGGCCCTAGTGAAAAAGAAAAAGTAGTTGGTCATGAATTACAAAAAACTCAACAAGGAACGTGGGTATGTGTAGAATTATATGAAGATATTGGTGTAGTAGAAGCGTACCTACCTTCTGCAGCAGTTGCTACTACAACAGCTTCCATAGCAGCAGTGGCTGGCACATCTGCACTATTAGCAAAACCTCTAGCAGATTTACTACTAAAGATTTTTAAACCTGCAATTAAACAGGTAATAGGTAAGGTTAATAAAGCACTTGGTAAGACTCCTTATAAACCTACTCAAGCTCAATTGAAAACAAATGAATATCGGAAAAAGAAAGGTTTACTTGAGATTCCTTTTGCTAAGAACCATGCCAAAAAGATGAAGGCTGAGAAAGAAGCGGAAAAACTAAAGAAGAAGTATTTTAAAAATAAAAAATAATTAGTCTATGGGTTTTCCTATAGAGAATACTCCTAGATTAGATGCCTCACCATTTACTTCAACTTTATTTGAGTCTACTTTGATTTCTTCATTAACTTTATTAGGTGTAAGGTTATGCATATGAGGAGTTACTACACCAGCAGGTTGAACTAACATTACATCAGCACATATGGAAGCATATGGTGATTTGGGATGGAACATTATACCAGCCTTTTTAAGTTCACCACAATTCTTAAGACGTGCGATTTCAAAATCTAATCTTTTATTGGCAACTGTTTGTTGCATTAGATCTATATTTGCAGCTGCTGCCTCTTTACATTGTTCTTGTAATTGTTTATCTAATGGTCGTGACCATGTAGCGGATAAACCTAATGACAAATTATAGTTTTCTGTTTGATTAGTTCTTGTTGGAATATAGTAAAGTATTTCTCCGGGATTATCAATTTGTCCATCATCATCTAAGTCGGAGACATCAAAAACTGGATCATCATAATACCGTTCAAAAGGTCTTTTGAATGATCCAGCTCCAGTGACGTATGGCGTGACATTCATAGTCGCACCTTGACATTGAATGCCTCCACCATAAGTATTAGTTATATATGGGCCTTGTAAAACCTGAATAGCTTGGTTTGTTACCGAGCCAGACGAATTTGCTATTGGATTGGCAGTGGCACTAACACCACCCACATCTGCTGCCATAACTGGTGTGCATGTTATGACACTTACAGCAGTTGCGGTTATTGCGTAAAGGTGCTTGTTGTATCTGTTACGCTTTCTATTGTGGTTGTCCTCTGTATCAGGGTTTGATTTTGGAGGCCTGGCCCAGCGTAACTTTCGGAAAATTGAAAACTTGCTCCCGCAGTGGTTTGTGTAAATTGTGGTCGATTGTCTATGTCTAGACCATTCCATGTCGAAGTCACTCCGTCTATTGTAATTGTATGTTGTGATGTTCCTGCTGGTGAGAGAGGAGCATTTGTTTCAACACCAGTGCCTGTTACTGTATACTGCCAGCCTGTGGCATAATCCATACTATTAATTGTCTCAGTAACTGTGCTAGTTGTCTCAGTGTGGCTGGTCATTGAGCCCTGAGTAAAATTTGGCACCACAGGAACTGCTCTAACAGCAGATCCTGAACCTAGTAATAAAAGTAAAGGGATAAACCTTTTCATCGCTCTAGTTGATTGTGAGCTCGGTTACAAATTGTGCTGTACTAGAAGTACCTGTTCCTCCACCAACTGCAGTTGCAGTATGTGCTGAAGTTACCGTACCTGTACCAGTGCCACTACCAACACCAGTTGAAGTTTGAATAGAGTAATCACTAACTGCTCCAACTGCAGGTGCAGTAGTTTCAATTACATCACCAGAAATGAATGACTGGCTAAAACTGAATGCTCCACCAGCAGTTGTCTGGGTCGCTGTACCAATTGATCCTTGACCAACACCTGAAGAAAGTGATCCGATTCCACCAACTTTTAAGTCTGCAGAGTTACCACCACCAACATCCATAGTTACACCAGATCCAGAGGCACTATACGTACTACCGATTCTTTGAACTTGTGTAGCTGCAGCGTTTGTAACCAACTGAGTGCTAGAAGACATACGATGTGTAATGTCTGCACGGGCACTTGGGTGAGCTGTAGCAAATGGAACACCCATCAATAGCATCGCAAAAGGTAAAAATTTTTTCATTTTAAACGTTACCATATGTAAATATTTAGTACTTGAAAAATAAAAAATTCATGCTATACTAACATCGTATATATACTAGACGCATTCTTACACAGATGACAGACTCACAACAACACTTAAAATCTGCGCTTGATCAGAGAGAAAATATTCTTAGAGAAATTCAAGAACTCAACGCACAACTTACTTCAAAGCGTGAACTTGGACTTAAAGTTCAAGGTATCATAGAGTATCTTGAACAGACAGGTGTAAAACTCCCAGAAGCAGAAGCAGAGGGTGAAGCACCAGCAGCTGAAGAAACAGCAGCACCAGAAACAACCGCAGCGACTGAAGTTGCATAAACTAAATTTCAAAAACACAGGATACCCTACTTCTATGAGAATATTTCTTGACTCAGCAGATGTAGATACCATAAGCGATTTCTGGTCAACAGGATTGGTTGATGGTATTACAACAAATCCAACTCTTATAATGAGAAGTGGTAGAAAACCAGAGGACGTATATCAAGAACTTGTTGATCTTGGTGTGCGTGATATAAGTATGGAGGTGGTTGGAAACTCTTTTGAAATGATTCAAGAGGGATTTAGACTAGCAAAGAAGTTTGGAAAAAATACTACCATCAAAGTTCCATGCACAAGAGCAGGTCTTCTTGCCTGTAAAGAATTCTCAAAAGAATTGATAAGAGTTAATGTAACTCTTATATTCTCTGCAGCACAAGCAGTTCTTGCTGCTAAAGCTGGAGCAACTTATGTTTCACCATTTGTTGGAAGATTGAATGATAATTCAATGAATGGTATGGATTTGATACGTGACATAGCAGCATTATATAAAGAACAGCAACACTATAAAACATCCATATTGTCAGCATCAATTCGTGATGTAAAAAGTGTCTCTGATTCTTTTGTAGCTGGTGCAGATATTGTTACCATTCCTCCAATCATTTTTGATAAAATGTATGGACACGCTCTTACTGAAAAGGGTGTTGAATTATTTGATAAGGATTGGAGTGATGTCAAATCAAGACTTGATGACCTTGTTAATTCAGATCCTGTATAGGTAGGGTTATCCCTACCTTTGACATATACATAAGTTTATGTTATACTAAATAGTATCGTACAAAGGACTCGAAAGAATCGTAACCCTTTGCGAATGCAAACAGTACCCCATGTCGGGGGTGCTATCATCCGCAAGGGATTTTTTCTTGCGAGATACTTAACAAAAAAACATGTCTATTAAGTCAACAATCGCTGCTGTTGCAGCATCTCCATTCCTATTCGCTGGTGCAGCATTTGCTGGCCCTTACGTGAATGTTGAGAGCAATATCTCATATCCTGATGGAGACTATTCTGGTGCTACAACTGATCTTCACATCGGCTTTGAAGGAGACGCTTCTGAGAAAGTAGCTTACTACGTACAAGGTGGCCCTTCATTCATCGCTGTAGACGGAACTGATGGTTCTGAAGGTGAGTTCTCTGGTAAGGCTGGTCTTTCTGTTGCTGCTACAGATTCAGTAGGACTATACGGTGAACTATCTGGTATCACTGATGAAGATTCTTCAGGTGACGACATCGTTAACTGGGGTGCAAAAGCAGGTGTTAAATTCACCTTCTGATAAATATCTCTAGTTCGAGATGGATCGAGACCTCTGCATTGCAGGGGTCTTTTTTTATGGTATACTTACACCGTACATAAAATGCAATGAAAAAAACTTCTGAAGTTCTGAGCCATCCCTTATGGATGTTACCTGTGATGTTACTATTAATCGTTGCATTAATAGAAGGTCTTCATACTGGTGCACACTTAAGAATGGAAATTGATACTCATGGATATTGCATGAGAAATAAAGAATTTGTTAATTCGCAGAATAGTGATGATGATTGGTAGTGCTATATAAAGAGAGAGTGTGAATTGTTAATTGGGAAATGGAGAACATTAGAATAAGATGTCGTTCTTGTGGTAAAGAGGTGATAGGTTGTGCTGGTAAAACATACTCTTGTGGTTGTGAAAATATGACAACTGTGAGAGGTAATAGTATATCAGCTCGTGACATGTCAAAAGTTGTGATGGTGAACACTCCTAGATTTTCAGAAAAGATTGGATTTACTGAACAAGATATGCAGTGGCAGGAAAAAAGAAGACAACGTAAAATTCGTAAATTAGATTTTGAAGTTCGATAAATAGTTAAAAAGATATAATGGCACTTTCTAAGTTAACAGACATAAGAAAATCTCTCAGTGCAGAGTTAAATAATTTAAATATATCTGGTATCGCTACTTTTGCTGGAAATGTGTCTGTTGGTGGTACATTAACATATGAAGATGTAACGAATATAGATTCAGT
>CETI01205140.1_pt1 | contig 11863 bp, 3 predicted proteins | sample 361441 | NCBI WGS metagenome assembly CETI01 (sample SAMEA2622478, study PRJEB7988) | marine metagenome | biome: marine biome (ENVO:00000447); feature: deep chlorophyll maximum layer (ENVO:xxxxxxxx); material: "saline water (ENVO:00002010), including plankton (ENVO:xxxxxxxx)" | depth 90 m | reverse complement strand
GGAATTGTTCCACCTTCAAACAGCGGCATCCAATCCTCTCCATAGAGGTGCTGGGCCGCACGATTCAATGCAGAGTCAATCGATTCAGGAAGGGTTGACGCATAGAAACCGTCAGCTACTGCTTCAGGAGTGTAAGTTACCTTCGCACCATGCGGGGGATCTCGTTCCAATGCCTCTTTCATGGCTTGCGACGCATCCTCTGCATTGACATCAGGCGGGATTCGCATAGAGAGTTTGAATTCAGAATATGGGCGCAACACGTTTCCTGCTTCGGCAATTGATGGGAACCCGTCCGCTCCAGTCACTGCAAGAGATGGGCGCCAATTACCATTCAACACAACCTCGACAGGATCGAGAACCTGTGGTTCGACGCCTTCGAGGAACGGATAAGCAGACCAGACAGTATCTCCTAGAACACTAACGATTCTCTCGGCCCTTTGCCTTAGATGTGAACCAATCTCAGTATTGAGTTCAGGAAGGAGAATTTCACCGGTACTGGAATCTTCAATCCGTGAAATCAGATTGCGGGCGATACGGAAAGTTTCGGGGATGATTCCTCCTGAAAGACCAGAGTGTACACCTTCCCTTGATACCTCTACGCGAAGCATTCCTCCAACAAGTCCACGAAGAGATTCTGTGACCCAGATATTCTCGTAATCACCAGCGCCCGAGTCTAGTACAACGATTAGATCTGGTCGGCCGATTTCATTCTGATATGTATCTAGATAGGCAGGGAGGTCGTAAGATCCCGATTCCTCACATGTCTCGATTAGAAAGCGACAACGTGGGTGAGGTAGCCCCATCTCTTGTAGACTCTTGACCGCCAAAGCACAAAGGTAGCCACCGTAACCATCGTCGACGCTTCCTCGCCCAAACAGGTAAGGGTCCTCTCGAACGGGCTCGAAGGGATGCTTTCCCTCAGACCAGAGTTCAGTCACTGGCGGCTGCTTATCCAAGTGACTGTAGAACAGCACATCGCCTGGGGCTGATCCTGCAATATCTATGATTAGAATTGGACTCCGCCCATCAATACGATGAACGCTGTATGACATTCCCTCAAGGCCAATAGAATCAATCCAGGAACTGAACAGTTCAATCGCATCATCTAGTTCACCCCGATGAGCCCAATCCCGATCAAACGCAGGTGATTGGGCTGGAATTCGAATAAAATCTTCGAGAGAGGGTAGAATTGATTCCTCCCACATCACTTCGATGTACTCTCGCATTCCAACGACGTCGATTCCAGACATGAAGCCACGTGACAAGTGTCAGCACATTGACTCTTCGCTCAGATATCCTCTGGACCACAGATAGGCAGAGACCCCCTTGAGAATGGACAAGACCAACATGTTTCCGCATGCTTCAATGGAAGGCGAGGGAAGGCACTAGGGTTCGCATAGCCACCATGATCTATGCTTACCAATTCGTGAATAAGATGGTCAAGATCGAGAAGCGTCTGCTCAAACAATGACTCATCCATCTGCACGAGACGACCACTGACTCCAACCCATACCGCAGGTCTTTCGACAATTCTCGGAATCAATCCGGCCTTCTTTCTGACCTCTTCCAACCTTACGAGAGCCAGGTGATACAGTACCAGTTGATGGCGATGCTTCGTCAAAATCTCCTTTTCTGCATCAGTCAAATCTCCATTATCGGGAACTTCCAGTAGGGTGCCTTCAATTGATTCTGGTGAATCCCATAACAAATATGCATCCTCTGTTTTGAGATCGATAGGAAGGATTCTAGAGGAAGCGTCGTCGGAATAAGCCACAACCAAATCAACTAATCCACTGAACCTTCCTTGTGCATGTTCCGAAGTGAGATGTGCCCTGGAACCCCAAGGTGACCAACTCTCAATCTCGATTGGAGAACCTTTGACTGTCATCTCAAAACCAAAGGGCAATTCAGTTCGAACACCATCCAAAGATCCCCATTTCCCTTCCTCCTGTATTAGGAACTGGCCGAGGGGTGAATCACGGAGAACTTGGATCATATGTTTAACAGCATCAGCTGTCAAATCTCGATCTGCTGAACTCGTCAAGAGTTCATCGAAGATACCTGGAAGGACTGCTTCAAGTTCATCTCCATCCCATCTTGAGGGAGAGTCTGCTGTCCAATCCACCGGTAAAGGAATGGTGGAAGAATCTCTTGCAGGACTTGGAGCACCAATTTCGACAAGGCGATGAACAATGCTTCCGAATACGTTAGGCGGGGGTAAACCACTCTCCGACTCTAGATTCTTGGCTAAACGTACCACCTCACCCTGCAATCCAATATGACGCTGGAACCAATGGCGCCGCATACAAGATTGAGCGACATCCAATCCGGCAGGTGTCAAATCAGAGGTCAGAACATCATACTCCTTGGGTAAGGGTAACGAAACTGATTCCGCTTCATCGAGTGTCGAAAGAACTTCTTCAATCTCAGAAATTGTCTGAATCACTGTCTTCGGTTGCGAACGATCGTGGAAGCAATCCGGAGAATGATAAATTCGCATTCCAATCCCATCTTTCTCACCAATCTGGAGATCATGCTGAACAGATAGTGGATCTATCGTCAAAGTGTACTTCTTTGGAGTGATTGCGGGTATGCCAGCATCTTCCTCGCCATTCAACCATGGTGACTGAATATTCTCTCGATGAGCAGATTGACGCATCGATTCGATGAGCATCGGTCCAAAACTTGGAGTTGCACCCTGGACTATCTCTAGACGAATTCCTTCCCCATCAATCCAAGCCGCACCTCTTGGAGAACCCGAGATTATGAGGCGCTCTTCTGCCCGAGTTGCAGCCACATACAGAAGCCTCCTTGCTTCTGCATGACGTTGTGACTGATTCAGTAAAGTTGAGAGATCCCACACGGGTGAAATCGGATCCTCGGAGGCATCAGGCCAAGGCTTTGGATGAACACCGAATATATTGGGAGACACAATGAGGCGATCTTGATTCTCATGGGTCGCCTTCGTCAAGGACTGCCCAAAAGCATCGGCGAGAATCACCACTTTCGATTGGAGGCCTTTCGACTTGTGAATAGTCATGAGACGAACGGAGCCTGCGGAGGTAAGGGTTCGTGCTTCTGCGCCATCGCCCTGAGCCTTCACTCTCATCAAACGGTCAGCCAGCATTACGGAATCTCCGCCTACCTCCAACCTAGCATCATTAACCATTGCAACGAACGATGCAACATCAGCGCGATCATTCGCTGTAGGATGGGCGACGAGTAGGTCACTGTAATCGGCAGTCAATTCCAATGCCTCAAGAATTCGTCCACTGCGAGCACAATTCTCCCACTGGTGGAACATAGCTTTCTGATCCTCCGAAGATGTCTGTGCAATAAGACGCGAAATCAGGTTGCTACCACGTGGTGCATTACGAAGATAGTCATCCATCATCGAGTCATTCATGCCCACAAGCACAGAACGAGCAACCCAAGCCGCGTGGTGACGATGATCTGGACGAGCGAGGAACTGAACTAATCCCATGAGGGGATCTATAACTTGGCGACTGAGAAGTTCGCCTTCCTTATCGGCTTGAACCGGAATCCCATGTGCTCGAAGTCCTGCAACAATTGGATCTCTCAACTTCCGACTTGGAAGTAAAACCATGATATCCCCCGGGTCCACAGGATTCCCTTCTTCCACGTGACTATGGCTACCTGAGGCTGTTCCAATCATGCAATCAGATCCTTGGATAAGAGCGCGAATTCGCTCAACAATGAGAGTTGCTTCCAGCCGCTTTCGATCTGGTTTCCCATGTCGGAAAGGATCGATAGGAGTGACTAGATCTTCAGGGACCTTAGAAACAGTAGTAGGCCCTACTGGAAGCAGCCATTCGAGTATACCTTGTTCAGCGGAACGCCCGTCACAGGCATGGAGTTGCTGATGCTTAGCATACCAGTCTGCACGACTAAAGGTCTGATGACGTGGATCAAATACATCACTCCACCATCGATTCATGACCTTGAGTAACCCCTTCGATGTACGGTAGTTAATGGCCAGCCGCACATGGCCAGCACGTCGATTATAGATTTCTTCAAGAGGTAGAGGGAGTAACTTGTCGGTTACATCAAAGCGAACTTCTGGGACCAAAGCCTTCCGATGTCCAGCACTCATCATCGAAGCGCGAACAAAGGTATCATGGAGAGCCCGTGGATCACGACTCCATTCATCCGTACGCAGAGCATTCTTTCCTTGGAAAACCCTTACTGTATCGAACTCGTACTCATTGATACGGCGGAGATGTTCTGCATATCGATGAAAAGTAGCTACCTGAGCCTGTCTAAACAAGTAGATACTCTGCTTGAGGTCTCCAACATAGCAAATTGTTGGCTCCCATTCCAAATTCTCATCAGGTGGGTCTCCTGCGACTCGCTGGCGCTTTCCCCAAAGTCGGGAAAGCAGCTTCCACTGTCGGGGATTGACGTCCTGAGCCTCATCGATAATCATCGCCATATATCGTCTGCGTATTTTCTGAAGAATGTCTACTCGAGATAGAAGGTCAGCATGAGCGCGTTCCGCATCATGAACACTGGATAGTCCGAATTCATTTGGATTAGAGATTGCTTGACTACTCAACTCTAACGCGGCATCAATGTGATGATCCGACCAAGGTTGTTCATGATCGATTTTGTCGAGAGCACTGACGACCTGGGGGGAATAGAGTTTGATTCGGCAGACCTTCGGACACCGGGCAAGAAGGAGGTCTCCAACGGATTCCGCTGTATCTTCAAAATCATGGAGGCCTCGATCCGACTTTAATTTCGATAGGATCTCAGCCGTCGCCTTTTGAACCACACAAAGGTCATTGAGCATCCTCGTTTCCTGTTCTAAATCAAAACGCTGGACCTTTGGCAAACCATTGCTTGAATACGGAGTCGGCAAATCAATTCGCGGCGCTCGTATAGGATGTGTGGACAACATTTGGGCGGGCCGAGTCGTGTCAAGATTGCCTACGATGAAAGCCATTTGACGCTCAAAAACATGTTCTGGGTCTGACCAAATAAGATTCGCCCGTTCGCTAATTACATTCAACTCATCACTAATCGAAGGAGCCGTCTTATGCCCACGTTCCCACTTTGGAGCACGCCCTGCTGGGAGGTAGCCATTTGGGAGTACTTTCGCGTTGTTTTTGAATACAGCAGCACCGCCTCCATTCGTCATTCCATTATGTGAACAAATAATCCGATTAAGATGGAATATACGAACCAAAGCCTCCCAAGTAGAGGATGGAGTTGGAAGATTGAGGTATTCAGCGAGGGCTGCAAAGCGGGTGTCTGAGTCGATTTTTGCGGTCATTCCCGCAGTCCTCATCATATCAAACCAACATTGAATCGGTTCCTGCAGCCTTTCCAGTACCTCGATAACCCGATCTAAATCTAGCCAAGCTGTGAACGCTTCTCGTAAAGCAGCCTCTGGAATCTCTCTAGAATCATCTCCTAACACATTCACCACGCCCTCAAGGAAAACCGAACGGGTCAGAAGTCCACGTACAACCTTACGACAAGTTGCTGTGCTACCCAATGTCTGAGAAAGTCGACTCCTCGCATCAAAGAACGATTCAATCATCTCTTGCGGAATTCCTGCATCGATTGCGATTTCATATCGACTATGATTAGAAGACAAGCGCCAGGCTGTATTGACTGCTAAGGTTTCCAATGTAATCTTCTCGGCAATCGAAATCTGTTCCATCGAGACACGCTCCGAAAGCAAAGGGCGATACGAGGAGATAAGGCGAGAAAAGAAAGAGTCGATGGTACCTATCGGTGCATCTTCTAAGAGCATGCGGAACTGGTCTGGGAGACCTTGGACCGGGATACGTGAATCAGCACGGTCCTCGGCATCACCACTCGTGCTACCCGCACGAAGAGCTGAAAGTGCCTTTCTGAGTCGATGTTTGAGTTCCTCAGCTGCTGCATTCGTGAAAGTAAGAACTACAACTTCAGTCGGAAGAAGTCCCGACCATTCATTGAGATCGACCCGTTCAGCCTCGCCATCAATAATCATCCCTCCTGCCAATCTTCCAGGACGTGCAGGACGAGGGAGGAGTAAAGACGCCCGTTGAACAGGAGCGAGGTAATGTTCGATAACACGTTCGACAATTGTCTTCGTCTTACCCGTACCTGCACCAGCATCGAGCACAAGATGTGCATCAAGATTCAGGGCTAGACGTTGCCCATGATTGAGACTCATCGGAAATCACCTCCAAGATGAGAAAGTCCGCAAATAGATTTGACGTCGCAGTATTTGCAGAAACGATCGGGGTTGGGTATAGCTTGGCCAGACATCGCAGCATTAACTACTCGTTGAACTGCTTCAACACGATTTGATATCCACGGGCGGAAAGCTGATTCTTTACCCGTGCCAGGGTCAGAAGATGGGAATCGGAAAATGCCTGTAAGGTCCTCTGTCTGATCGCCAATAGATAACTGTTCAAGATGTTCCTTCCAGTCTAAATCAATCTCAAGAAAATGCTCAGTCTTCAGACCAATGTCCGTTATCCCTGCAGCAATGACCTGGTCCCCCGGATGCTCAATCTCCCAAGCACGCGCATAGAGGGCAAGTTGAATGTCCTCAAAGAGAAGTTCGTGATGCTTCTTACGCTTCCGATTTATCTCAGCAGACTTCATGTCACGAATGGCTACCAATCTCTTTGGAACCCAGTCTGAATTCCCCTCAAGAGGGATGACACTATTGGAGCCAGATTCGTTAACAAGAGTTCCTTCACTATCCCATGGAATGAGATCTACTCTGTCTATCCAACCGTTAATTCGAATCGCAGATGCGCCCTCCTGCTGATCTAATTCGATATAAGGTGAACGAAACTTTTCATCCCCTTCACGTTCGATACTCGATCCGATTTGATGCTCCATCACCAACGGGATTGCATCACTCAATGTGCGTTCTGCTTCGATAATACGGGCAAATCTTCCCGATGGACTCATGTCAACTCCAGATACAAGCCAATCTCTCCACTCTTGTTCCCTCATTCCGACAAGGTCGCGAAGACGTTCCTCTGTGACAACATCCGATCTCACGAGCCAAGGTGCATGAGAGTCTAGAAGTTGGGCCATCGAAGTCATCAAACTCTCATCGGAAAAGGAGGAGGATCCTACTGAAGGAATAGAAAATTCAGTTCTCTCAACAGAACGTTTCATGCCAAGAGTAGCCTCAATCATCCCCTCGTAGATTTCGTGAATGAGGATGCCCCGGACACGATTGTCAAGTTCGTCGTCAGGAAGTTGATCTACAGATGCATCGAGTGCTTTGGAAAGCCAACCGCGTCGGGCACATTGAAGCCATACTCGGAGACGAGATGGAGACCAAATCTTGGAGGATGCCCAATCCAATTCCAATGTTCCACCCATCCTATGATCCATTGATTCAATATCAATCGGAATAGGAGAGATTGGTCGAGGATCGATGGAAACCGTGGATGATTCACCAGTAGAGGAAGTACCCCCAAGAACCGGCCATTCCGAATTAGCTACTGGAAGGGTCACCTTACGATGTTTGGGCGCGGGAACTATCTCCAAATGACGGGTCGACACAACCCTCGTTCGAACAGACTCTGGATGATAGACTGATCCTGAATCGATTACCAGAGGTTGCCTTTCCATCCTATCAGACATCAAATCACGTTCGTAACGAGCGAATATAGCGTGCGCAGACAAGGGTGCATTCGAATCAGGATCCTTTCGCTGTAAAATGCGTGTCCCTTGATTGGCCCTATCCTCTCGACATGAGATTCCATGACTGCTCTCTACGACCATACTAGGATCGTCGGCTGGATAGGAGAACACTGTCGTGGATTCAGCGATGAGGCAATGTAATTCCTCAATCATCTCCCACGACCATCCTTCGGTTTCTCCGACATCCTTGGGTAGAATCGAAGGAGGAGTTACCTCCCACTTTCCTTCTCGGCACCATTCAGCATATGGAGCCACAGGAGGAGTGGATTCGTCAATGTGAGTAGGATCAACAACGATGACTTCTTTTCCGGCATGTAACAAAGACGAGAGGTGATGGCGAGCTTCACGAATTGGCCCATCTGGACGAAGGATACCAAGATGCTGCCGCTCCTCCTCGGAAAGAAGCGGAGGGAGGTGAACTCGGAGATTCCAATTAGCAGCAAGGGGATCGAGGAGAATAACAAGATCTGCATGGCAACCCAACGCCTCCTGTGGCGAACATACGGTGAATCTCCCTACTGATTTCGATGAATTCTGTAATTCTGCAGAGTCGATCATCGAGATGATCTGGTTTCTCCATGCTTTGGGTTCTAGTATGGAATTGAGGCCTAGGGCTCGTTCATTCTCTCTGAGGGAAGATACTGCACTCAACAATGTCTGTAATCCTACAACACCATCCTCGATATTACCATCAAATCTGAGCGGTAGAGATGTGTGGTCCATCATACTGACAACTCGGTCTAACCATTCGTCAGGAGTTCCCTCGACAATTTCGAAAGGTAGTACCTCTCCCGAACTGCAGCCGACATGATTACTTTCGTCCATTAAGACCTGGACATCCGCCTCGTCAAGGATTGGACACATGGCGCCAAGGAGATTCAAGAACCACCACTGTGTGGCTTCCAACTTCTTACCTCGAGGATCATCATTGGCATCAGTAGAGAGAGCTCGTAACCAATCACCTAGAACCCCTGCACCTCCAATAAGGCGGCGATCCCGTGCTAGGGATTCCAATGAATCTCGGTCTGGTAGGGGGGAAAAATCAGCCCATACTGGATGGAGATCTGTACTCTCTGGGGCGAAAATACGAACTGTACGCTGGACGGCGATTGCCAGTATTCTTTCTAACGAAAAACCGTCCTCACCGTGAGACAAACCCACCGCTGCGGCTAGCCAATGGACAAAGGGACTACCTCTGAGGGGAATTGTACCTCGTGATGTCTGATGGCCGAGTGCCTTGAGTTGATCAAGATGACTACGAGGTAACTTCTCACCATTTGGATGAACAATTAGAATGTCTTCGATTCCTGTATCGATTGCATGAGATACCAATCGACCTAAGGCTGAAGCAGAGGCATCGCTCTTACGAACATGAATCCGATGAAGAGGGACATCTGGATCAGCACTCACAATCGGATGTTCTGGAATCCATTCAGGTAAGTCATCTGGTGTTTTCACAGGTGAGATATCTTCGAGAAGCCAACCGTGCATTCCTAATCGATGGGAACCTGAATGACAGAGTTGGTGTATGGGGACACGGGAGGCTATTGCCTGAAGAATCTCTGCCTGGATTGGCATTAGAGTAGGTGGTTGGTCAAGTAGGACAATGCCATCAAGATGATCGAGAGTAAATGCAGCCCGTTTCTCATCAAGGAGTGCTGTAAGAAGTCGAGGGAGAACCCGATTCGGATGAGTCCCATTCAGTTTTTCCTCCACAGTATCGAGAACTGTCTGAAGCCCACTGAGATGCTCCTCTAGAACTTCAATAGGCGCATTCTGAAATCGCAATACTGAATCGAGTTCCAGCAAGTTCCTGGTTTTGGTAATTGGCCATTCCCAATCAGGATGAGGGTGTAGAATCGGGAAGGAAAGATTTGCCGCCTCGGCCTGCATTAAACGGTGAATTGTTTGTTCAAGTGCAGGATTGGATGGAAGAACACGAGGTTCCCGGAGATCCGCGAATAATTTCTTTGTCAAGCCTCCAAGAGTTAGATGATTCGTGCGATCAACAATGCCAATTTTATCGATAACTATGTTGAGAAATCTATCACGCGCGATTGAGCCAGAATGTAGAAAGAGAATACGTGAAGGTCCACCTTCACTATACTCTAATGGGTTGATGGCTTGTTGAATTGAATGACCAAAAATCCAAGTAGGTAAGGAGCCTCTTGGAATCTGTTCGATTGTAACCGACAACTCCGAGCCACCTCAACAACTCTCCATGTTGAGGGTTGTTAAATCCGCGCCAATTAGACATGTTTTCTTGAACGTGATAATAAAGCCGCAATGCCTAGTATTGCCACGGAAGATAATGCACCAATCGCTGGAATACTCCGATTGTTGGATTCACCCGTATCATTACTACAACCTGGTATTTGTGTATCTGAAAAGACTGTTGACCATTCAAGAGCTAGAACAATACGAAGATCCTCGCCATCCCAGACATCTGGCATCTGGATTAGCGTGGATCCGGAACTGGTATCAATTGCATTTTCGACTCGAATAATGTCTCGAATCACGTGAGGATAATACTCCAGACCATTACTTCCATCTTCGTATCTAGCAATATTCTCTACAATGAAAAGAACCGGCGTGACAGAAACCACTGGTGGACCGTAGCAATCATCTAACCAAATATCCTCTACGGTCCTCCCTAGAATATCTTGGTTCATAGACCAAGAGGCGGTTCCGTTAGTATAGTTAGCATCTTCTGGGGTCCATGAAAGGGAGGCTGTCAAACCTTCATTTGGGAGGCTGTTCCCAAGATCAAGACTCATCGCATAATCACCAGAGAGGGAATCTGCCACCTTAGGAACCGACCCAGAATGAAGCCATTCGCCGTTGAACACTACAGAGGGGGGCAAACGTTCCAAGCCATTGGTTGCAACCTTGTTTGTAACACCATATCTAGCAATCCAGCGATCATCACCAACTTCGGTACCGAAGGGATCTGAGATTTCTGAGTACTCACGATGATAGTGAAGGGTCTCAATGGAACGTTCGCCATTAAGTTCCTCAATCGCGTGCTCCGAATCAAGACAATTTACACACCATGTTGCAGTATATACTTCAGCAATATCTGGCCATTGAGTAGATGGAACATCACCTGTAGAATTACTGAGATTTCCAGTTCCAATATCAATTGCAATACCACCAATCATACCACTCATCTCCATCCCTCCTGTTTCTTCTACATAGACTCGCAAACCAGGACTCGATTCGGAGTCACTCTCTGCTTGAACTGATCCTGCAATGAGAAGAATCAGGAGGAAGGCGATACAACGACGCATACATCAATACTGGACTGACCTTAGGTCAATCTTCCGCTGAGTCGTGCTCTACCAATGGATGATGTAAGCGACGCATTGCCCATGGTTCATTCCTGAAACGTGCGACTATTTCCTCAATGGCAGCCCACCACGGCCGGCCTTGGGGATTGTGGATCTCCTGAAGAGGTGCCAAGCAGGTGAATAGGGTACCGCGATCCCATTCCAATCTTGCCCTACGTATCCATATCTGGCCATCTGTATCTTCGTCTCCCTCCTGTTGCCAACCACAAACCGGAAGAAGAGACCGTAGAAGGTCAATCTCCTCGGGAGTTTGATACACATTGGTCAACCTCAGAACCGTGAAAGATTCTCCCGGAACACGAGGCACTTGAGCTTGGGCTCCCAGTGGTGACCCTCGAAGAGCAAGTAGGGCATTCGCAATCAATCGAGGGATACGCTGACGTGGTTCTAAATTCGCTAAGACATCGTCGGTTATTGGAAATGCAGGTAGCCGCTCATGCTCAATATGTCCATCCTCATGATCCCATGGGGGATTTGCCTCTATCTGGTTTCTACGCCAATATTCCTGAAGAGCGCGTAGATTGCGACGTTGGAGATGCGGAAGATTTCGGTTTTCCTGCTCAAAGAGATGTACCTCATCATTGACATTGGAATCCCGAGCACGCAACAAGTCATTGCGTTCAAGAAATTGTGTAATAGTGGGTATTAGAGAGTGATTATCCAAATCCTCTACACAAACCGTGACGATTGTTAGAATCTGGTCCCCTATCGGTAAGGACTGCATTTTCGGCGGCTGATGGATGCATATTCCTTGGTTATGACGAGCAGTGGTACTTCCCAATACTGTGAGGCTGTCTCGTGAGATGTATCTGGGTTTTGTCTCA
>CETI01080992.1_pt1 | contig 11866 bp, 8 predicted proteins | sample 361441 | NCBI WGS metagenome assembly CETI01 (sample SAMEA2622478, study PRJEB7988) | marine metagenome | biome: marine biome (ENVO:00000447); feature: deep chlorophyll maximum layer (ENVO:xxxxxxxx); material: "saline water (ENVO:00002010), including plankton (ENVO:xxxxxxxx)" | depth 90 m | reverse complement strand
AGATAATAAAATCTGGACTTTACCTGTGCTCTCAGTTTTTCACGTTTAGTCATTCTATATTATAACTTATCCATTACAGCATAGCATAAAAAAGGAGGGGTTGCAACCCCTCCTAATATATTGTTACTAATCGTTAAATTAGAATGCGTATCTTGCACCAACTTTACCAGAGAAGTCAAGATCATCATCGTTTGTTGCACCATAGATTTCTCCATATGCAGATACCTTTTCAGTGATACCTTTAGATCCACCTAAGTATGCAGCAATTTCTACATCACCGAACTCATCAGCAGTTTCTGTGTGCTGTACTGTAGGACCTCCAGAAACGTACCAAGAAACTCCGTTTCCTGTTGTTCCTTCGTATCCAATTTGGAATTCAATATTTCCGCTTGAATATGAACCATCAGGATAAGATCCGTTTGCTTCTACATTAACGTAAGGACCAGCAAAAGCGGCTCCAGAGAATAGAAGAGGTGTTGCTGCAAGAGCAGCGATTGTTGATTTAATCATTTTTGTATTTTTGTCTCGCAAAGAAAAAACCCTTGCGGATGATAAGATCCCCGACATGGGATCTATTGTTACATCTGCACAGGGTACGATCTTTCGGGCCTGATTTGTTATGTAATGATATTTAGTATACAATATCTTCGGGATCATGTCAAGCCCCTGTTTTGTGCTAGTTTCCTAATTTAAGTAAATGAATATAGCATCCATATCAATTGCACCAGCAGTAGCAGTTATTTTAACATCCTTTGCTGCTCTAATTTTAACATCTCCAACATCACCTGATGGTACTGATAACCCACCTGACGCTATACCAACACCTTTTGCAGAACTCATACTAAGATCACCACCAGATTTTATATTTGTAAGTCCACCTGTAGTGATATCAAACAAGGCACCAGTATTGAATTGCATGTCAACACCTGCATTTAATTTTAAACTTCCTGTTTTAGAATCTATATTAATGCCACCAAAACCAGCAGAGGGAGCAGTCAATCCTATATGTAATCCAACACTTCTGTTCAAAACAAGTGGCACACCAGGCAATGCTTTATTGCCTAATATAACAGTGCTTGATATTCCACCAACATCTACACTATAATCTCCACCAAATCTACGATTAACATGTCCCGCAATAACAATATCATCAGATCCTCTTGGATCATTTCCTGTCATAAGACGTTGCAAAACTTTTATCTGTGCTCTATCTCCTCTCTCATCCTTAACATCAAATTTTGATGTATATCTGCCAGTATTTTGGAAAATACTTCCTTTTGCAGCGATAGTTAATGTATCACCTACCTCAATTGCCATAGTATCAACAGCTTCAAAGACAATATTAGTTGCCTTTATACGAAGTGTACCATGCGTCATTTGTGTTACATCACCATAATTAGTCTCTTCTGCTGCAATTATTTCATCGGGATAATCTTTTTGTAAGAAACTTTTTTTATTTCCTTTTCTTTCAAGCACAGTAGGACCTGTCTTGGTTATCTGTCCTCCTCTAGAAACAGTAATTAATTTTCCATTACCATCTTTTTTAGGACCGCATTGAATTTGGACATTACCATTCTTAAATATATGGATTCCAAAACCTAAAGTTTTATCTAAAAGTTGTGCTGATCTTCTATCTGTCCTTATTGTGAATGTTTTATTATTAATTAAAACATTATGAAATGTATTACCTGTGCTATCTTGTGCTTCATCATTGGTAACAGGTTTTACTAATGGTTTGGTGGCATTAAATTTTTCTGAAGTTGTAGTCATAATACCCCCTATGGACAATCAATATAAGATCCTGTTCCAACCTTAGCAGAACCAATTCTAACACGGGCATCAGGATCTAGACAAGTAAATGATGGAATAAATTTTGCCCCTACTCCACCACCACCAGAAATAATAACCTCTGGATACTCCTCAAACGTAATGGTTCTATCTTTAATTCTAATAGAAATTACTTGTCCATCTGTATTAATTTGTGCTTCAGCAACATCTTGAGATTTATTAATAAAAACTGTTGGAACAGATGTGTAACCTTTGCCTGGTGATATCATAGTAAATGAATCAATAATACACTCCTTGTTAGCAGTGTTTGGTGTATTCTTTTTATATCCAAATCCAGGATTAGTAATACGTATTTCTTTAGCAAATCCATCATCTAATAATATTTCACCTGTTGCTCCAAAACCCTGACCAGTAATGAAAACTGCTGGTCTCTCTACAAAACGAGTACCAGTATCTTTTATAGGTATGTAAAGTATTCCACCATCATCATTTGTTATAGCATCATCTGCTTCTGGCAATCTGACAAGATTGTCACCCGTATCTTCCTCTGAAAGATCTTGAATCCTATTCTTGTCCTCATCACTTAGACCAGAAAGATCAGAAGATATTATAACACTTGCCTGTGCTCCTGTGCCAACAATCGCAAATATCAATGTTTCATCTCTCTCTGTAAGATCAGCATCTACCGCAATTCCTACCACAACTTTAGCACTATAATCTCCAAAATCCTCTACAATAAAAGTACCATTTAAAGTATTGGATGTAAGATCACTAGGTGTAACATCACCAACTAACGAATAATCATATGGAGTGCCTATCGTTACGTTCGTTGCAGCGATGGTAAACGTAACAAATTCACCCTCTTTTACTGTTGTCCTATCAGCAGTAACTGTAAATTTAGGAGCAAGATTATTTTCTGCCTCTCCTGTTGTTTCTGGTTGAACACTATCTACCCAATTTTTAGGGTCATTGATGTTAACTTGTGGAAAATCATTATTGCCTGTTTCTAAATCACCAGTTTCAATGTCTCCATCACCTCCTTCACCGCCAAGATCAACTGATTGTTCTATTGGTGTAATAACACATCTAGCAATATTATTGAAAAAGAAAGATGTAAAATTTGATCCATCTTTAGGTGTGTCTGGAATAATTCTCATAAAGAAATCTTCCTTCAACTCATTTATATTATCTTGAAAAGTTTCTACTTCAATTGTCTTAGATTTTTCATTTGGTGCAAATCCTAAAACACCGCTAACATCAGCAAAATCAATTCCTTTAGTTGCAGTACCGTCTTGTACATTAAATTCAACACTAGAAGAGACACCAATAAATCCACTTCTCTCAACAGTAAATACAGCAATATCTCCCTCTTTAACTTTGATATCTTTCATGAGATATTTGATTCTAGTTTCTTCTTCTTGAATACCACCAACAAATGCAATACCAGTGTCTATTAATTTTTTTCCTTCATATACATCAGTACAAGTATACTGTGACCAATCTTGACCAGTTCCCCATTTATCAAGATCTTCCAATAATCTCTCTAAGAAATTTTTATCTGGATCATCATCTGAATTATCACTACAAATTTTAGTTTTTGGTGAACATTTCTCATTAGGTCCGTTGCATTGAATACCAAGAAGATCTAATACTTTATTAATAGCATCACCAATTATGTTAAGAGGTGCAGCAATCGCACCTAGTATATCTTGTAAAGGTCCTAATATTTTTTCAAGAATATCATTCATTAATGATTGAATTTGATTTAACAAACCTTGCACAAATTCATCAACTTGACATGCTGCTTGTTTGTAGATATTAAACAAATAACCAAAAATAATATTTTCTAACCATTTTGCAAGACGATCTGCAAGATCTGACATCGTACAACCAACTTTTGCTAATTGATCATCAAGAAATTTTTGAAGTTTATTTAATCCTCTTCCACCTTTATCAGGTTTTAGAATTGCTTTTGTAATCCATTTTGATGCTTCTCTAATTTTTTCTAAAACAAATCCCTTGATATTAGCAACAAATGTTCTCATCACAAGAATTGCCTGATCAACATATTCTCTACCAATGTCTATCTGATCATATATTCCACCAGACATTTCTCCTACAAGATATGTTCCTAACTTACCATCATTCCTTTGAATCTCAAACAACATCTCAGAAAATAATCTAGTGAATGTTGCTGAAAGACTTGGATCGCATGTACTCGCTCTTACTACACATACTTTTGTACCAGCAGGATTTACCTCACTATTCTCTTGATCCTGAGCAACTTGCAAATTAGTTTTATTACTCTGAATAAATTCGTTTGTGTCAATGGTTTCTATTATTTCACCAGTGGTTACATGACCTTTATCTGTATTTTTAGAATTAACAAGTTTTTTAGTTTCACTTTCAGATAAATCAGCAACTTGAGTATAATCAGGTAAAAAATTTGCAAATGCTAAACATTCTTTTGTTGGATCTTCACCTTTTATTTCCTCATCTGTTGCATGAGCAGTACCTCCTATAGATCCAATAATACATGGATTCTGTCTATCATTATCAAGGAAAAATCCTATTACCCAAACTCCTTTATCAAGTTGATTTGAGACTGTTGTACAAGCACCAGGTATATGTGGTGTTGTTACAGGAAATGTAGAAATTGCCCAAGGCAAATCTTCAGTTTTAACAGCATTACAATCTTTTGGATGTAATCCTACAATTCGTACCTTACATCTTCCTGACTCTTTAGGGTCTTCATTTGACTCAACTTGTCCAACCCACCATCGGAATCCATCAGATCCTATTTGGTGGATTGGAAAAAGTTCATTTAGGGCAGAATCAATCGTCATATACTAGGCACTCTGGTTCGTCTGGATGTTGATCACAAAATAATTCAAGTGCATTAGGATCATGATGATCTCCTGCTTTTATCTCATCTTTATGATGCTCTACATACTCTTCAAGGTCGTGTAACTCTTCCTTGTAATGTCTGCGAGCAGCTGGTGAGATTGTTGGATCAGAGATCCTTTCTTTATCTTTTTGGATGTGTTTTTCTATAGATTCCATATGGTCTCCTTATTTTACTTTTGTCTCTTGGTCTTTAATTCCTTGAGAATCTCTTACCAAGTCTAGCACAGTGTATAAAGTTCTGCTATCCCCCATGTTGAATTGGTGATTTACTTGTTTAATTAAATAAGTACCACTATGTTCTTGGTCATAAGCAGTTTCTTTAGCAACCTCCGCTGATTGATCAGGAATTCTTATCTCAATTTTATCACCCGCACATAATTCAAGATGACCTGTAATAGATATAGTCAATTGTTGATTAAACAATATACCTGATCTTGCAAGACCTTGAGATAGATAATACAATTGCAAATCTTGGTAAGGATGACTACCATCACCTCCACTTTCAACTGAAGCAATTTTGGGGTCTTGATTCCAAAGTTCATTATCAAGGATAGTTGACATAATTCTTGTTGGATACTGTGATAATTCTTTTTGACCCTTTGGTAGTGTTGTTTGACTTCCTAGGTGTGCCATATCATTCCACGTATTTTCAAGAGAATATCTTTGTTCCTTGTAAGTTAGTGTATTTATGTTCAAAGAACAAACGATTGATGAGTAATGACCCTCTCTTAACTTTTTAATCATGTCAAGTTCTTGAGCAAATACAATTTCTTGTATTCTAAACAAAGAAGGTTCATTTAATTTTGCGGGTTGCCAATAAAACTTACTTGATTTAGCTGAAGTTCCATTAAATTTATCTTTATCAGTAGAAACTAAACTATCAATTGATTTAAATACAAATCCTCTATTAGTTTGAAAAAACAAATATCCAGCAGTTCCAGAACCCTCAGATGCTTCTGAATCTGATATATCACTTTTAATATCTGATTGTTCAGAACTATCTTCTTTATTTAAATTATTCTTAGAAATTTTTTCTGATATAGTTTTAGGTAAGAATGACTTAATTACACTGTATGGAGATTTTTTAGTTGGTAAAACAACCATATTTGTTATAGATGGTTCTATATCCATTTTATCTTCAGAAACTTGTAAGTAGTCTTTAAGAATTTTTCTTGCCAATCCAGATGTAGTATCAGATAATTTTTTATTTACAATAATTCCTTCGTTACGCAATCCTTCACGGGATAATAATGATAGTGTGTACACCTGTCTTCTAGAAACATTTATTCTGTTAGAAATATTCCAAACACGAAACTCATATGTATATCTTCCATTTTCCGTTAAGTCATCAACCTCAACAACAACTTTTTCAAATCCTTGAATAGGCATACTAGAAATAACATTTTCTGCACTATCCTCTATTACCATAGTGGCAGCGTATGAAGGCCACATAATATCTTCAAAATATTGAAATTGTTTACACATATCACCTGCAAGGTTAACATATGGTTTAGTGTCATCAACAACTGCATACAATGCAATTTGTATAATATCAAAACTAGTTGCGTAATTTTTTTCAGTCATTCAATTATACCGAGTATGGTGATATATATGTTCCTGCTTTTAGAGGATTTCCTTTAAATTTAATAGCAGAATATTCTATTTGATTATCAACATTACTATTAGCAGCTTGATTATTCATGATTACTTGATTATCAGGATTAGTCAATCCATCAACAATACCATTAATCTCATCATCCATTGACATATTATATGCTATATTAGAAGTTTTTAATCCATATTCAGGAGATTCAAATTTTCTGTAATCATAGGCATTCTCATATGCTACAGATTTAGTGAATACATCACTATTAAGAGAGGATTGATCTGTAGGATAATCTGGTAATGCTAAGAACTGTTCCGCAGTAATACCATACTTTTTCTTAAATCTTTCTGGATCACCAAAACCGTTAATAACCATAGTAGCATCTTTCATTGCTGTAGCTCTTAAAATAGCTCCAAAATCTTGTTTAGATTTATAAGTTTTTTCTTTTTTCTTACCACCAAAAAATCCACCAGTTCCATACATTTTACCACCAACTCCTGATGTTCTATTATTAACGTAAGTGTTGCCACCTGTACCTCTATAGGTCATGTTTCCACCACCTCCACCAAACAAGAATTCTTTTATTTTAGTAAGAATTCCTTTTTCTCTTGCTTGTTTACCTAAACCACCACTAAGAACATCTTTTCTTTTTTGATTTTGAACAAATCTTCTGTCTGCACTCTCAGTTAACTCAGTTGATGCATCAGAAACACCAAAAGCTTCCATCACAGGAGAAATAATAGATCTTATGTGTTTTGTTACGCCTGGTGGTAATATAGTATTACTTAATACATTAGACATTATACCACCAGTTACTATACCTGCCATCTTAGCTGGTAATTGTATTGCTTTTGCGAGATCATCAGCACCTCCAATTTTCATCTTACCTCCCATCATTGGAGATATATTAACACTACTATTAAAAGTTGGTTTCATAGTAGATGGATTATCACCAGGTCTTATACCTCTTTCTGCCATCATTGGCATATTTCCTATCGGTTCTTTGCCTACAGCACTAGGTTGACCTTGAGTAAAATTGTTATCAAGAGGAATAACCGCTTCATCACCATGTAAAACTGCTAGATATCCACTATCAGGACCAGAAACTATACCGCCTTCAGCAAGACTTGGTAATTCATCCTGATCTTCCAAGTCCATATCACCTTGAAAAGCACTAAGAATACCTCTATCATCGTCTGCAAGATCTTCTTGTTGCATTTGACGGATCTCTTCCCTATCCATGTCTTGCATCAAAATTCTATTTGCATTAGATAAATCTACTTGTTGCCTTTGAAAAGATTCTTTCGCAGTTGCTTCATTTTTATCTCTCTTTGCATCAGCTGATCTATTTGAATATCTTAGTGCTTCAATGATAGCATCTAATTTTTCTTCAAGACTATCGGAACTTTGTTCTAATTTTTTATAAGTTTGATCAATACCATCTTTTGCAACATTTATGTTTTCATTTGTGTCATCTATTTTTTGATTGACAGTATTAAGACTAGAACTTAAGGAGATTGATACAGCAGATATAAAATTACCAAGTTTTTCATCATGCACTACAACATTTGTTCCTCTAGTAGCAGTATTAGTAACTCTTGGTGTTCTAATTAATCCGTCAAAAGGAGTTCTAGTAACAATTTCTGGATTGATACCACCTCCACCAAGACCACCACCAGATCCTTTAAAACCACCAGAACCAGTTGATCTAAAAGGTCCTACTGAACTAGAAAATGGTGAAGATTGCCCTCTTGCGATATAAGAGGGATCCTTCATAGTAACATTAGGAACCCGACTTTGAAATCTTCTAGGTAAACCACTTGTAACTCTAGCACCAAGAGCGTGAGCGAAAAACTCACCAAACATAAGCATAGGATCTACACCAAATGCATCAGCAACATCCACTGCATTTTTCTTTGCTTCACCAGCAGTTTTTGCAGCTGCCATAATTTGTTTGGCAATTGCTGTTGATAAATCTCCTGTAAATGTTTTTTCTAATGCCATTATACTGTATGTTTCGCTAGGTTATACGCTTCAAAAAAGTTTTCTTCTACATTACGTGTGTCACTAAAAATTACGGATGATGTAGGACTATTTACTACTTGATTATTGACAATTACAATAGGATTTTTCCTCGCCACTTGTCTTTGCTGCATTAATCTCTCACTACTACCATTTTCTACCATATTTGTCATTGTTGATGCTAATTTATTATTAGATCCAATACTATTTAATGAAGTTTCATTATTTTTAGTAACTGGTTTTAATTTTTCTAGTAAACCACTTGGTGTTTGATTAGCTGCACCTGTTACTAGATTTATCAAAGCATCTGCGTTACCATATCTTGCAGCACTATCTGGTTCAAAGAAATCAACACTAGTATGCCATCCTGACATATTACCAGCATTGTTAGGTTGTATTTGTGGAACGCCAGGTGTATCAACACTCACAAATCCAACCGAACCTAAAAGTTCACCAGCTGACACTTGTTGTCCCACTTTGACAGCAATACCACCATCAGGAAAATGTGAATATAAGGCATCAAACTGTTGTCCATTACTAGGATCTACACTTCTAATAACAACTACATTACCATATCCTTTACCGTATAGTAAACCTGTCTCAAGAACGTAACCAGGAAATAAATTGTAGTTATTTTTAAAATCTCTAAAACTAAAGTCAACGCCTGGTTCACCAGATCTATCTCTACCTTGTTGACCATAAAATTCTATAGTTGCACCATCTCCACCCATAATAGGAGTTTTGGGTGTAACATCACCACCTATTCCACCTTTACCCTTATCAGCAGGATTTGCAAATCTATCCATAAAATCCCACCACTGATTTTTGCCCTCTGGTTTACCGTCCTTTCTACGAGTTTCTGATTTTTCTTTGTTTTCCTCTTCTACCTCTTCATTCTTTTCCTTTTCTTTTTTACGAACAATCCTAAGTTCTTCATCTCTTTCAGAAGCACTTGTTGTTTCTACGTCTTTTTTAGTATTGATAGATCCAACATCAAAATTATAATTTGCTTTTGGTATGGTATAAGAAGATAAACCAGATTCTCCTATTAATGAGTTAGCTTCTGCACCAAATCCTGTTGCATTAGCAAATGATTTAGTAACACTGAGTAATTGTGCGATTGCATTTACATTATTACCCATTCCCATAGGAACATTAATTGAATCTACATTACCCATCTCATATTGACTAGGACCTATTCCAAATGCATCTTGGAAAAATCCAGCTATGTTTGCGTCAGATGGTATGGGAAGATTTGGTCTAAGATTTTTATTATATGCTTCTTTATCAATATCACGTAAAATATCAATAATAGCAAATCCCCAACCTGCGGCTGGTATACCACTACCAAAACTTAATGCCATACCTTCAGGATCTCCCATAGCAAGACGAACTACACCCTCAATAAATGCATATGCGGTACCAAATATAGGAAATCCACCTTTCGTGGCACTGGAAGCGACTTTTACACCTATTTTTTCTGCACCCTCAGTACCAATCTTTCTAACTATTGCTTCTTGAATTTGAGGATTTGACATCGCTTTTATGAAAACTCCATCAAGATTTCCAAGTTGTTTGTTAATTACTTTTTGTCCCGTTTTTTTGGTAACACCTTTAGTAACATCTTTAGCAAGTTTTTTTTGTACCTTTTTTCTCACTCCTTTTCTAGCTACTTTTTGACCACCAATAGTCATTTGTTGAAATAACTCTTTAGCTATTGTATCTCTTCTTCCTTGAATAACAAAATCAGCTATTGCATCAATACTATTGAGTTTTTGTCCCTTAAGTAATGCATTTTTTCCAAATTGAGCAAAAGCTTTTCCAAAAGTTCTCTCAGAAAGAGATTTGGCAGAACGACCAAATAAAAATCTTTCTATAGATACTGCACCCACATCAAGTGATGCGATACGTGCAGGTAATTTTTTTGCTACTATGCTTGATAATTTTTTACCACCATACAAACCAAAAGGGGTTAAAAATCTTTTTGCAATACCAGTGCCAGGTCTTGAGAATTTTTTAGCAAGTCTTTTAGCAGCACCAATACTTGATAATCTTACGAGTTTAGCTCTCGCTCTTACTGTTCTTGGAATAAGAGATTTTGATATTTGTGCTATGAGAGATGCTGTAAATCTATTACCCAATATACCAGAAAGAATTTTTCCAAAGATACCGAAAGCTCCTGTTCTAGTTTTCTCATAGGCAAAAGTTCCTGAGAGATCAAATCCCTTTTCAAGTTGTGCTTCTATTCTATCAAGTTGTGATTCTGCTTCATTTTTTCTGTCTATTGATGCGATTGAACCTATATTTTTTAAAATTATATCAAACTTATTTTCTAATAATTGATTTTGACTTACAAGTAATTTTTGTGTATCTGCAACTCCACCTGCCAATATATTTGTTTTTGTAGATAAATTTTCAAATTGATTTTTTGTATTTAATATTTTCCCTTCAAGAGGTTGAAATATATTTAATACGGTTCTCCTTAAATTCTCATCTCTAACAGAAATTGAGGGAGAATCATCATCTTTTAATTCTTTAGCAGCAGATTTTACCTCTTTAGAGGCATTAGCATCCTCATTATCCAATTCTTTTATGCGAGTCAACAAAACATCAGCAATTGCTGTTGACAAATCTCCTGTATATGTCTTTTGTAATGTTGCCACTATCTTTTTACTTTAGCTGCTTCTTGTTTTTGTTTGAGATCTTCTAGATATTGCACTAAAAAAGTAGTATATACTTCTTTTTCCCAAGGCATCATATTCTCAATTTCACTCAAGCTGTATTTATGATACTGCATTAGGGCAAAATTCATTCTAAAATACCCTTCCAAACTATTTTGAAAGAGTGCTATGCGAAAAAACTCTGCAATCCCTCAATTGTGTACGAGGATTCTTTACCAGTTTTAGGATTTACCACCTTAAACGTATGACTTAGTTTAGGAGAAGTCTCATAAAATTTTTGAATTTTTTCAAACTGTTTTGTAGTCAAACTATCAACAAATGTGCGAAATTCCTTTTTTGTGGTAGTGCTTGAGTCATACACCTCCTCATCATCAAATATTTGATCTATGGAATTTGCAATGAAATCATAAACCTCATCGGTTTTCATTTCTTTTGATAAAAACTCCCTTTCAACAAATTCCTTCATACTAGGATATTTCATAACAAGACCAGTTTTATCATCAAACATAATTTTTTTATCATGTCCTTCAGGTTTAAAAATTTCAACATTATCAATATTAATATTCGCTTCTACCTGTGTTTTATTGTCATCTAGACAAGTTACAGTTAGAGTTATATTTTCACCAATAGATGCTCCTCTGATCTTTAAAAACAAATATTCTAAGTCAAAACTGGGTAATGTATCTACCTTTAATCGTGTAATAACGCAATTTTTGATTAAATCTTTAACTGCACTTATTACCTGTTTTTCGTCTTTTGATTCAAGTGCTAATAAAAGTACTTTTTCCTCTTTTACGAGAAATGGACGATATTTGACAGTTTTGCCTGTAGAGGGTAATTCAAGTTCATACGTAGGATACCC
>CETI01002675.1_pt1 | contig 11892 bp, 15 predicted proteins | sample 361441 | NCBI WGS metagenome assembly CETI01 (sample SAMEA2622478, study PRJEB7988) | marine metagenome | biome: marine biome (ENVO:00000447); feature: deep chlorophyll maximum layer (ENVO:xxxxxxxx); material: "saline water (ENVO:00002010), including plankton (ENVO:xxxxxxxx)" | depth 90 m | reverse complement strand
ATTGCAGTATTGCCATTCGTCGTCTTCCTGGGGACGATGGGCGTCGAAGCGGTATTCACGGGGCTGCTGGGCCTGGCGCTTGGCCTGATATTGCTAATGGTGATCATCGTATCTTTGGTGGGGTACGGCAATGCGGCGTTCGCATCCAGGATAAATCCCCTGACACAATGGATCAAGGTCATCGGATCTTGGATGATGATATTCGCTGGAACGGTGCTGCTCGTCTTCCTCTTCAGCCCGGAGACGATCTCCTCTGTGATTCAGATGTAGCCTGATTCCACAGCGCTGCGATCGCATTCTTGAGCTCACTCGCTCAGCAGGGAATCCAGCAGCGAGGATGCGCCGATACGAAGATACTGGCTTTCTGTCACGGACAGCCCTTCCCCTGTCACGGCAGAAAGTAGCGCCTCTAGATCCTCGCTGGTCCGTATGCCGCCTGACAGCTTGACCCCTCGCAATTCACCGGTGACCGTGTGGTGACGATGGACCTCCCTCGCCAGCCAGCCGGCCGCCTCAATGGAACAAGCGCCCCTCCTCCCGGTGCACGATTTGACGAAATCAGCCCCGCCCATCAAGGCGATCCTGGCTGCGCCCATGGCCGATCTCTCGTCATGGAGAGGGGTTTCCAGTATCACCTTCAGGGTTAGCCCCTCCGAGGCTCTTCTGGCTGAGTCCATCAGCAACATCGAATCCTCAAGCCCCATTCCGGGTTCCAGCACCATGTCTATCTCATCTGCCCCCGAATCACGAGCTGCTCGAATTTCTTCGGATAGGGCGGTCGAATCACGTGTACCTGAGGGGAAGCCACCTGCCACGCAAGCCAATTTTATCCTGGGGTCGAGCATATCCCGTAACCCATCCAGTTGTTCAGAGAATACGCAAATAGCAGCGGGAAGATGCTTATTGGCACGCCCAATCAGATGTTCGAGATCAGACTCACTAGCCTCTTTATCCAGAAGAGTCAGATCGAGAAGAGCGATCCGGCCGTCTCCCTCCATGGCGCCTCGTGGGAGTCATGTGGCTTGAATCAGCCGTCAGGAGTGCATGGACTCGAACTCGGCCATCCATGCCACTAGGGCCTCCACGCTGGAAAGCTCCAGCGCATTGTACATGCTGGCGCGGATCCCCCCTACGCTCCTGTGCCCCTTCAGACCCATTAGCCCCCTCTCCTCGGCCCCTTCGAGGAAGGCGGCTTCCAGACCATGGTCTGATATCCTCCAGGTGGCATTCATGACGGACCTCGAGGACTTCAGGGCATGCGGCGCCCAGAAGTCAGAGGAATCAAGATGGCCATACAACAGGGACGCCTTGGCGGCATTCCGATCTATGGCTGCTTGAACGCCCCCCTCCCTCTCGATCCAACCCAGTACCTCCTTCAGGACGAAAATCCCGTATGTGTTCGGGGTATTGAACAGGCTTCCTTTGGACTCATGGACCTTGTAGTCCAGCATAGAGGGTAGCCCCTCTCGACCCTTCTTCAGGGCCCATGGCGAGAGTATGACCACAGTCACACCGCTTGGCCCGAGATTCTTCTGGGCGCCCGCGTAGACAACGTCATGCGCCGAGACGTCCAGGTGGACCCCGGTAATGTCGGAACTGGCGTCAACTACTACCGGCCTCCCCCGGGAGTCCGGCATTTCGTGGAACTGCGTCCCATAGATCGTGTTGTTGGACGTGTAATGGATGTAGGCCGCGTCCTTGCTTACAGAGTACTCCGAATGATCTGGGACCCTTGTGAAACCCTCTTCCGCCCCGTCCCATATGGCTCGAACTCCCCCCAACTTACCGATCTCTGTGTAGGCCTTCTGGGACCAAGTCCCGGTGACGATTATCTCTGCATGCTCCCCCTGGTCGAGAAGATTGAGAGCGGACATGTGGAATTGAAGGGACGCCCCGCCTTGGAGAAACAGCACCGAGTACTCGTCCGGAATTCGCAATAATCGCCTAAGACGTGCATCGGCTTCATCCACGATTTCCTGGAAGACCGGGCTTCTGTGCGATGTCTCCATCAGCCCGAGGCCACTCGACCCTAGCTCCTCGAGGTTCTTTTTGCACGCCTTAATCACCTCGAGCGGCAGAACTCCCGGTCCAGCACCAAAGTTGTGAAGCCTGGTCATGATGCGGCCTGAGTTGCCCGGTCCTTGAGAGCATCGCATCAACCGCATCCCGTGGATGGGGTTCATGTCTCATGCATATGCCGGGGAATCGTGCTCGAAGTGGGTTTGGTGATGCTTCAGGGGTCCAGGAGGGCCCATGAGATTGCAATCCAGAATGCATCTGAGTTGACCAATACCCAGGTATCGATAAGGGAATTACGCTCACTGGACGACCTTATCGGTGCCGGACTCGATGCGATAATACTGCCAGGTGGCGAATCCACAACTATGAGGATAGTCGGCGGAGAGGATGGCACGGGTCTCCTTGGACCACTATATTCGACCATAAGGGAGAATAGCGACATGCCCGTTCTAGCAACATGTGCAGGAACCATTCTTCTTGCTGACCCCCAAGATGGGGGCGATCCGATTATTTCTGCCGAGGTGGATAGGAACGCGTGGGGGCGGCAGATCGATTCATTCATTGGCCCAGTGGCCGTCGAGAACGCGAACAGCCCCATTCAATGCGTATTTATCAGGGCCCCGCGCTTCACGGATGCCCGGAAACCATCAGTAATCGCAACTTTCGACGGAGAGCCAGTGGGCGTGAGGGAAAGTAACAGGATCGCATTGACATTCCACCCCGAACTTTCCGGAACGACGATTTTTCATGAGATGCTAATCGAGGCGGCTCTGTCGGTGCAAAGGGGGGCCACTGCATGAGCGTGACTCTGACCCTCCCAACGATTCCTACTTTGTTCGATGCCCCTGAGGTCGAAGAGGCCGAGGGGTGCATACAGTGCCAGATGGGGTCAAAGTTGGTTTTGTTCATCACTGGAAAATGCCATTGGAAATGCGATTATTGCCCCCTTTCCGAGAATCGCAGGGAGGCTGAGATGATGTTTGCCAACGAGCGTCCCTGCACCTCATTCGACGAGGTAATCGAGGAGGCCAGGGCGATGAACGCAACGGGAGCCGGAATCACCGGCGGCGACCCGTTGATGGACAGGGAACACACATTGGAAGGAATCCGTAGGCTCAGACAGGAATTCGGGCCTTCGTTTCACATGCACATGTATACGAGCATCCCGTTCAAACCCGAATACGCGAGAGAGTTCGCCGACGCGGGACTCGATGAGATACGATTCCATCTCCTCGATTTGGATGCTAAGAAATACGACAGCGTCATCTCGGCATGCACCGCTCAAGGAATACAAACAGGAATCGAGATACCCTGCGAGCCAGACCAAGAAAAAGAGCTGATGGGCGCATTGGAAGACATGAGGGAGATGGATATCCAATTCCTCAATCTGAATGAGCTTGAGATCACCGTCGGCAATCATGGTAACATGGAAGTTAGGGGATTCAATCTCTCCGATGAGATAACCGCAGGAGCAGCGGGATCCGCCGAGCTGGCAATCAACATGCGCGACAGGGTCGCTGCTGCTGCCCTTGGGAAGCCAGATCCCATTGATGGGGTGGTGCGCGAGCCATACGGCTTCCATCTCAAGTTCTGCACAGCGGTCTACAAGGATGCAGGACAACTCAGAAACAGATTCCTGAGACGCGGCGAGGCTACTATCGCACCTCATGAATTACTGACAGAGGATGGGACCCTCATCTTCGGAGTGATCGAATGCGAGAATGAAGTAGCTGATGATTACATGGACGAAATAATTAGGGAAACAGGCCTACCTCGAAGATTCTTGTATCATGATCCTGAGAGGGGCCGAATAGAAATTCCTCTTTCCACAGCAGAGGAGATCAGCGATGCCGTCGAGGCTCCAGTAGCATTTGTCGAGGTGCACCCCACTCACGAACGACTTGAGATGACAATTGTCTATCTCAATAGTGCGGATTCAGGCGATTGAAATTAAGAGCCATGAGGGAAAGGGACTTTCGATGCCGGTAAGCACCATCGATCAAAAGGTATCTTCTGTAGATCCCTACCGAAGGCTCTCAGCCTCACAGGTGATTGCTTACAGGAACTGTCCGAGATACTGGTACTATGGATGGGAACGTCGTCTGAAGACCCCGCTGCCACCACAAATAATTCGCGGAAATGCAGCAGAGGCGTGTATTTGCAGAGTCATGCGTGATTCGCCGTCTCTTCATCTTGCAGAGGATGAAGACGCGATGTCCACCCCTCTGAACAAGGACGGGGCCCCTGAATGGGACGATCCATCCAATTGGCCCGGCCCAAGAATTGAACCAGTCGAGAAGCCTCTTCGCCCGTCAGACATGGATTCATTGAGGATATGGGCACATGCGCGTGCTCAGGTCCACTTCCAGCGATGCTGGGACGAGGCGTGCGATGATTGGGCAGCAAATCCGAATAGGAAAGGCACGGTTGAAGATGCAGACCCAGACCAATGCCTCTCCATGGTCCTGAGAGGCATAGATCTACACCTGCAAGAAGTCGAAGAATGCCTAAATTCAGAGGATGTGGATGTGGATGCGTGGCGTTCAGGGAAATCTAGACCTGCCTGGCCAGCCCCTGATGGGTTTCCCCGTGATTGGAGCAGTCCTAGCCATGCAGCCTATGACATCGGGTCAGATATGCATGTCGTAGAAGCATGGGAGATCGCAAGACCATGGTTCGTGGACCCCGATGCAGCATCTTTCACTCAGACCTCAACGCACCCAGGCGGATGGTTCCAGGGAGAATATGACCTTGTCTACAGGTGGGATGGAGCCACTCGGATAATCGATATCAAGGCCTCAGTAGGAAGAGGAGATAGGTCTCATGGCTATCTGGACCAGCTGAGGATGTACGGATGGCTTTGGTGGGCCACTCACGAGCGTAAAGAAACCGTAACCGGTTTAGCAATCTGGTATCTTGGTGCGGGAGACCCGAAAGACGTCGTCATGCCCGCTGTGGAAGAAATGGAATCGATGGACAGGGACCTATTCGAGTTGTACTCGAAGATAAGGGGGAGCAACCCATCTATCGAAGAATGCCCTGCAGAGCCGGCACCTCTTCGGAGATTCAAGGATGGTGGCGTCCCCGATGGTCAATCAGTTGAATCCGACACCAGGGCCCGATGCAACAGGTGCGAGTATGCTGGTTTCTGTGAAGGATCGAACCAAGAGCCAAATCTGATACAAATGGAAACGATTCAGCGTTTTGGGCACACCTGGGACATCACTCCATTGCAGGCGATCAGAACTCGTTTCTCTGCAATTGGAGACGTATCCAGGCTAACCGGTCCGGATCTGAATGAAGACGAGACCGTTGATGTGAGGTTCACCATGGTGGATGGGTGGGATAGGGCCACTGTCAGACCGCATCGGATGGGCGGCCCAAAGAGGGTAACAAGATCAATCAAAGAAGGATCGAGGGTACGCGTGGACAATGCGATGCCTTCGCTTTGGAAAGGACAATTGAATCTCGATCTTGATAGCTTGTCATCCATATCTCCTGCAGAGGAAGGAGACGAGGCATCCATAGTGGATATAGAGACGAGGGTCTCTGTTGTGGGGAGGGTCTGGTCGATTGATGCATATCCTGACGGAGCTTCAGTTAGCAGATGGGCTATCACATTGGTCGACGCCTCTGGGTCTGCATCCGCAGTCGCGTTCAAGCAGTTCATACCAACAGCAGCAGCGTCTATCTCCAGGGGCGATGTTATCGGTGTACTGAATGGGGAAGTCGGGGAATGGGCGGGACGCCCGCAAATCAAGATGGGCCCCGGTACACGCGTCGTGGTTATCGATGACGAGGCATAACAGCCTCAATCGCTACGCTCTGGCACAGATGGCGCCGAGAGAGGGATTTGAACCCCCGCGTCCAAGGGACAGTGGATTTCGAATCCACCGCAATACCGGGCTATGCGATCTCGGCAGCGTCCGGCCGTCCTGCGAATCAGACATAAGCCTGTTCAGGTGCAGCCCCTCCATGCGCGTCACAGTCAACCATCTGAATCAGGACCACGTTGTGGAGATCCAAGCCCCTGCGACAATCCTGGATGTGCTCAAAGAATTGGGTATACACGCATCCACTGTCCTAGCAGTGTACGACGATACAATCGTACCTCACAATTCCGTCATAGAAGGGGATTTGACACTCGAATTAGTCATAGTTTCATCAGGCGGATGAATGATTAATCGAGAGCCAGGTTTCCATCGAATAACGCCCCGTCCTCGAAGTTCATGGGCTCAGAATCTCTGAAGAATGCCCTAGCACGACCTATCAGACGACCTCTGGCACCATCCCATTCCACATACGATCCTTCCCATAAACCCAGAACAGGAATCGACTCGTGTTGATGGTACTCGGATATCCTCTGCCGACGACTCTCTCCGAAGTGGTCATTGCTCTCGCCTTCTGAGAAGAAGGTTATTTTCCCAGGATAATAATGCGGATTTATCTGGAAGGGAACTATGCCCAGCGCTTCATACGAAGACGGCATTACAATCGGCATATCGTTAGTCGTCATCATCGTCGGGCAAGCGACATTGCTGCCAGCACTGACTCCGAGATACGGTATTCCTTGCTTCACAACATCCCTCAGCGCATCAATCAAACCGTATCTGTGCAGATCCCTGTTCAGCAGGAAGGAATTACCTCCGCCCATGTACACCCCGTCAGCGGCAAGTATCTGCTCGACGCCGCGATCCACATTCAATCCATGGAACTTCGCCCCCATGGGTCCGAGAGACTCCTTCAACCGTGCAGTCCGCCCTTCATGGTCATGTGTTGCTAGTGGTATGAAAACCACATTTTCTGAATTTCTGAAGTGATCTGAAATCAAATCCATGTACTTGGATCGACGCTCTTCAGTTCCAATTCCACCGCTCCCCAGCAGGACCCTCATAAGACCACTCAGACGTATAAATCGCCATAGCCATGCTCGCCTGATATCTCTGCAATAGCTGCCTCGGATATCCCGACACTCTCTAGCAGTCTGGAGGCAATCGCCTGCGTCCTATCGAGATCCATTCCAATGTTCAATCCGAACTTATCCTGAACGAACATGGATAGCCGTTCCGCTGCTCTGGCATCCGTGGCACCACCAACGGTGTCCGCAACAAGGCCAATCGCTTCCACTTTGTGGAGCGGGGCAAGAGAAACCAATAGTCCTGCCAGCCCAATCATCCCTGATTCTGGTTGACCCGTTCTAACCTCTATACCATGCTCCTCCATCGACCCCCTGGTACTTTCTTCCGAGCAAACAACGTGTATTCCTTGGGCCTCTGGGTCCATTGCCAGGCCAGCCAACACGTACAGCCGAGAATCACTATGATCCTTTACGAAATCGAGAATTGATTCTGCCACCTCATATTGGCCTGCTGCAGTAGTTGGCTGAGCGTCTGAGCAGATACAGAGAACCGTCTGAGCCCCAATATTTACCGAATGAATTGAGAGATGCGGGGGGCGAAGTAGGCCCTCTGAATCAAGAGTCGCGTGTGGCGGCATGTCTGGATGAAGTATTCTGGCTATTATCTTCGAATCGTAAGACGCCACTAAGCCATCAACTACGAGTTTACCCACATTCCCAATCCCTGGAACCGCCTCGATAATGGCGTCATGAACGGGGACATCGCAAATCTGCTGAATCTTTGTTCGACTCATTCTTCCTCCTCACCTTCCTTCCTCGGAGTAGGGAGATTTTTCACCCATTCTTCTGAGCCCCAGCCTTCTCTTTGCCGCCGTCTATCCCCCTGAGGGTCTTCTGGAGAGAAACGGAGTGGTGCTACCGCAACTCTGGTTTCGCCACAATCGCATTCTCTAGAGAATCCGTATGACGAGCATGCGGGGCATCGTTGCAACATTGTTCGAGGCATGAACGCAAGTCGATCCCTCGCACCGGGTTCATGAAGTATTGCGGGCATCAGACGCGCTCAGCCGAGAAATTGCCGTCATACGCCTTCATCGCGGACTCTGCAGCTTCAACACAGGCATTCCATGCTGACTCGGCAGAATCGTAATCCGGACCTTCCACTTCGACTCTGTAATTCGGTGCTCCGTCGTAGTGGCACGTAAGTACGACTTCGTCCATTCCTTCTATGCTGGCCTCAGCCTTTTCCAACACCTCTTGAATCCCTGAAACACCTTCGCTTGACCATATCTCTACGTGGAAATTCCCCTTGAGATGCACTGACTCAGGAACGATATTTTCGACAGCGAGTTCTACTACGGTAGCAATCCACTTCCCCTTGAAACCAGCATTATCCAAGGCACTCGAATCAGCCGCAGCCTCTTCCAGGGCTCCGTACAAAGACCCGAAAGAATCCGCCAGGTCATCCGAAGTCGAATCCAATTCGTCTTCGGACCATCCGATTCTATCAGCGGCGACCTTCATTATTTGTCCGGCTCGCTGCTCGTTCTTCCAGAACTGGAGGGCATCTCTACGGCGCTCCTCGGAAACTGATTTTATGGAAAGATCAATTCTGCCACGATCACGCTTCACACCTATTGCCTTCGCCACAACCCGCTGACCCTCTCTCAAGTGAGATCTTACGGATTTTACCCATCCTGCTGCGACTTCTCCTATGAATACGAATCCTTCCGCGCCGTCCATCCCGTCTATCTCTAGGTAGGCGCCCTTGTCGCTTACGGATTTCACTACGCAGACGAGGAGATCTCCTTCCTCGGGCCAATATTCCTTACGAGCCAATGTCGAACCCCCTTCACTCGAGGATTTCTGTTAAACTGCTGCCTACCAAATCGGCCTTGCCGCCCTTTGGCACTGCTAGCGTGCTCCCGCACACGGGGCACGATATGACGGAAGATGCACGACTAAACACCACGGCCTCGTTACCGCAGTCATTGCAACTAACTCTGAGAAAACTTGCACCGGCCATCTGGATCACCTATCCACGAGTTCGAATTTCTTCGCCCTCTTAGCTGCAGGTTGGTGCGCCTTGCCAGTTTCAGTACACCTGTACAACAGATTCACACGTTTTGTGGGTTTCTCTCCTGAAGGTTTTGGACGAGGGAAACCACGGTATCCAGCGGTAACTCTTCGGAATCTACGCTGACCCCATTTGAGCTCACTCGCGCGGCGCTTCTTGACGCGCTCCACCGTATGCTCGGTGTGCTTGCCAGCAGATGGGCTGTAACGCATTACCTTACGTGGGCGCTTTACCATTTGTACCACCAGCGAGCCGTCCACCGACGGTTCCTATTTGAGTGTGGCGATACCACTTGTCATCAGATGGGGCCCTGTATCCCCCATCTCTTTCAAGCCACATACCCTCTCCGCACATCATGGACGCCCCCTTTGCGAGAGTCGCAGGCGCCATCTTGCTACTAGTTTCTATTTCTTGGAATAGGATGGGCCCCTCTGACTCCAGATACAGAATGGCTCTCGTGATTGCTACGGTCGGAATCGTACTTGTTATCGGTCCCGACATACTTTCCCCATCCGACCTCTATGATCGGTTCTCCGGCGACGACGCTTCGCAGGATATGGGCGTAGCAATCGTCCATTTCGCTACATGGGCCCTTCTTCTCGCGTTCGGCTCGATGTTGACGATAAGAGGCTCCAGAGTTTATGGCGCCATTTCACCTACAACCCTCTTCACCGGCTGGATACTTGTCATTTTTTCAATCTCCGTGGCTATGGTATTCAGACCTGGAGCTAATCTACTAGACCCCGTGAGGGGCGTATTCAGCATATGGGATGCCCTATCCGCAGCTCCGATCATTCTAGGTATGATTTCAGGGCTAATCGCAGCTGTAGCAATAGTGGCCTGGTCCGAGTATAGTGAACCGCCGCTGCCCCCTACGCCCGGGCTCGATGATGATGAGAGGATGTACGTTCGTAAGATTGTGGAAGATCATCTCGGGGGTGTGAATTGATGTCTGGCCCATTTTTAGAGGAGTTTGCCGCAGGATTCACAATTTCACTTGTATGGTTAACCATCCACGTCCTTTCCACGTACAGGAGAGGAAATACCTCTGTAAGACTCGTTTCTATCTCCGCGATATCCTCTGCAGTGGCTCTGTATCTTCTTACTTCTGTACCGCATGAGTCGGTTTCTTCGTCGTTGAAATCTCTAATCTACTTCCTGGCGCTGACTCCCTTGGTTGCCATTCCCTTCCTCTTGAGAATCACCGTTTCTCACTCGAATGAATTCGATCCAATCGCCTTACAAGAGGCAGATTCTGTATCAGATAGCGAGTGATAAGCCTCATAACAGAAAGGCAGTTGGCGCGAACGTCAAGGAGGGTTGCATATGTCAAAGGGAACACCCAGTATGGGGAAAAGGCAGAAGCAAACTCACATCCGATGTAGGCGATGTGGAAAGCACTCTTATCACAAACAAAAGGCCAGATGCGCCTCTTGCGGGTTCGGCGTCACTGCTCGTATGCGAGGCTATAGATGGGCCAAGAAAAATCGTCGAATGACGGATTGAACGACGCCTAGTTTTCTGGGGAATGGCTAAGTCCCGACAGCCAAAGGTCCGTGTGTTCTCGATGTGCGGCATTATCGGTGTTGTAGGAATCGAGGGATCGACCGTCTCGCCCACACTCTACGACGGGCTTCTCGTGTTACAACACAGGGGCCAAGATGCTGCAGGCATACTGACTAGCACCGAGTCACGCATTTTCCATCGCAGGGCGAATGGATTGGTTCGAGATGTATTCCAGCTGAAACACATCGAACTGCTTCAAGGCTCAATGGGCATAGGGCATGTTCGATATCCCACAGCAGGCAGTAACTCAGCCGCAGAAGCACAACCATTCTACACAAACTCCCCATTCGGAATCAGTCTAGCACATAATGGAAATCTTACAAATTCGGAAGAACTCATCACGGATTTATTTGACGTAGACCGACGACGAATCAACACAGATTCAGATTCAGAGGCCTTACTCAACCTACTCGCAGCGGAGCTTCAACGCGCTATTCAGGATACCCCGTCAGGCAAGAGCACATTGGACGAGGAATCCGTATTCACTGCCGTCGAGCGTCTCCACAGAAGAGCAATCGGCTCATTCTCTGTCGTGGCCATGATAACTGGATGGGGGGTTATCGCCATACGGGATAGACATGGCATACGCCCATTGTGCATGGGGTCTCGTACAGAAGATGGCATGGTGGAGAGGATATTCGCATCCGAGAGCGTCGCTCTAGACGTACTGGATTTCAAACTAGATCGAGATGTGAAGCCCGGTGAGACAGTTATAGTCAGATCCAACGGGGCAATCACCTCTAGGATATGCGCCCCAGCCACTGAACCTAGACCTTGTATCTTTGAACACGTTTACTTCTCTAGGCCTGACTCTACTATAGACGGAGTATCTGTGCACGCCGCAAGACTCGAGATGGGGCGAATCATGGGCGAGAGGATTCTGAAGGAAAATCCTGACCATGGAATCGATGTCGTTGTACCCGTTCCAGATAGCGGCCGTATAGCAGCATTAGAGTTGGCAAGGACTCTGGGTGTCCAATACAGGGAGGGATTCGTCAAAAATCGATATATCGGTAGGACGTTCATAATGCCAGGGCAGAATGTCCGTAAGAAATCTGTCAGAAAGAAACTCAATACTATTCTGGGTGAATTTCAGAATAAGAATGTGCTGATCGTAGATGATAGCATAGTCCGTGGCAATACCTCGAAGAGAATTGTCGAGATGGCAAGGTCCGCAGGGGCGGAACAGGTCTTTTTCGCCAGTTGTGCACCTCCGGTGATACACCCCAATGTCTACGGAATTGATATGCCTGCTAGGGAAGAGTACGTCGCTCATAACCGAACTGTAGATGAGATATGTAACGCCATCGGCGCGGATTGGATGATCTATCAGAAACTCGATGATTTGGTAACCGCCTGTCTGGGTGCTGCA
>CETI01026354.1_pt1 | contig 11958 bp, 8 predicted proteins | sample 361441 | NCBI WGS metagenome assembly CETI01 (sample SAMEA2622478, study PRJEB7988) | marine metagenome | biome: marine biome (ENVO:00000447); feature: deep chlorophyll maximum layer (ENVO:xxxxxxxx); material: "saline water (ENVO:00002010), including plankton (ENVO:xxxxxxxx)" | depth 90 m | reverse complement strand
ACTTATTGTGGTAACAGTATTGTAGATTTTTACTCTTCAAATAAAACAGAAGAGTTTAATATTGATTGGGGCACTCATGCAGTGCAACTAACTGAAAGCCCTGTGAATGCAATTGTAAGTGTCCAAGAACGTCAGTCTTATTCTACGTCTTATACTACACTTACTACAGGCGCATATGAATATTACTTAGATACTACAACAGATAGTATTCTTAGAACTAACTCTGGAAACTACCAAAACTGGCCTAGAGGAGTTGGTGCTGTTAAAGTAGTTTACACCGCAGGATACAGTGCAACACCAAAAGATTTAGAACTTGCGGTAATTGATTTAATTACTTACTACTTGAAAGATGAGCACAAAGAGCGACGAGTTCTTGGCGGAGCTAGTATTCAGAATCAATCAAGTAGTACGCAAAATAATAATGTTGCTTTTCCTGACCATATAAAGCGAGTCTTAGACTTATATAAAAACTTTTAATGGCTACTTTATATACAGAAAGTTTAAGTAATTTAGTATCTGCAATGGAGAGCGGTAATTGGGTAAGAGCAAAGCACATTAGACGAGCTATTGATAACGCAGGACTTGCAAAAAATGTACTAGAGTTAGACGGAGAATATAAGAAAAGATATAATGCTTTTAAAAAAGCAGTAGAAAAAACAGACAAGAACGAAAAGAAAATTGAGTTTGGGGGCGATACTTTCAAACGGGAAACAGCAGAAAAAATTATAAATACAGTAGAGGGGCAAGGAGAGGCAGAAAGCAGGCTAACTTATAGACAGTTAAGTGAGAGTAGTAATGCACTTATGGGAAAGTTGTTTGCTGATCTAAAAGGTATTGTAGAAGCAGGCCACAAAGACTTAAGTATTTTAAAAGGGCAAATAAGTTTGCTTTTGAAAGAAATGGACATTAAAGATCCACGAAGACCAGCCCTAAGAGCTTTATTATTAGTTGTACAAGAGCTTGATGCAGTAACTAAGCCTTCACAAATTCAAAATGCAAAAGGAAAAGCAGACTTGGATATGCTTTTGACTTTAACAGGTGACATTCTTAATTCAAGTTACGATGTATCCTCTGACGCAAAGATTGCAGTAGAAGCATTTAAGGGTATAAAGGGAGAGGTATCGTTTGAGCTTGAAAATCGTACGCTAAATCAGTTAAAAGGACGATTAGCTGCAAGACTTGGGGGTATTTTAAAAGGTGTAATTACTGGAAACCCTAAAAGTTTTGACAAAGTATTTAAAAAGTTTGATGTGACAAGATTAAAAGGGTCCCCACATGTTGAAGATATAATAGGAAAACAAATAAGGGATACTTTAGACCCAGCGATCAAAACAAAACCAAGAAAAAAAGTTGTTAAGCCCAAGTCTGCAAGTGGACAGACAAGAGCAGTAAAAACTAGAAAAAAACGAGCTAAGTCTTCTCGCCTTGCAGCCATTGTAGTGACACCAAGAAAGAAAGAAAAAGCAAAATCAAGTGCAGTTTCTCTGACAAATTTATTAGGTATAATAAATGGACGACTACCTGATAAAGTAGCAAAAAATATGGGAGCACCTGGGTTAGAAAATAGATCAGGTCGCTTTGCAGGTAGTGTAAGAGCAGTAGATGTAAATATAACACCTCAAGGTTTTCCTAGTGTTGGATTTACATATAGAAAAGATCCCTATCAAGTTTTTGAAACAACAAGCGGCACAAGATTTTCTAGTGCAGAAAGAGACCCTAGAACCTTAATAGGACGCTCTATACGGGAAATAGCTTTAGAATCAGGAATAACAAAATTATTTACTAGGAGGGTTTAATGACGGCAAGAACATACGCATCAAGAAGAGCCCAAATAATTAATGCCCTAGTTAGTAAATTAAAAACTATAAATGGTCAGGGAGCTTTTCTAACGGATGTAGGTGAAAATGTACATCCAAGACTCAAATTTTGGGATGAAGTGGATGAGTTTCCTGCAATACATTTAAATGCTGGAGCGGAAACCAGAGAGTACCAAACAGCAGGAGTAAGAGACAGATTTTTATCTGTTACTATTCGTTGTTATGTACAAGATGACGATGCACAAGAAGCCCTAAATGAGTTAATGGAAGACGTTGAAACAGTTGTCGAGGATAATGCAAGATTGCAGTATAGCGATAAACAAAATAACGTATACTTTACTCAACAGATTACCGTAGTCAGTATTGATACTGACGAAGGTGTACTCGAACCTCTAGGAGTAGGAGAAATGCTTATAGAGATTCGTTATTAAGAAAATTCTGGCACGAATAAATATTCACGACCAGTCTTTTCAAGTTCATAGGAGATAATAACTATGGCAGAATTTCTACATTTTAGTAGAGACTCGCGACTCTACATGGAAAAAGACGGTTATTTCTGGTCTATTCCTGTGCTTGATGGATTTAGCTTCTCTCAGGCCACGAATGCAACTGAAATAACTCTAAATGAAATGGAAGACTCTTCTGGACGTTCACGAAGGGGTCGTAAAATGTTTACGGACTCTTTGTCTGCTGCAGAATTTTCTTTCTCAACTTATATACGACCGTTTAAATCAGCGGGTGGAAAAAGTAATACAAGCGGTAAAGCCGATAGTACTGCAAATGATCATCACGCAGTAGAAGAAGCTCTTTGGGTTGCTATGGCAGGTCAAAATGTTTATGTGCCTGCTACAGGTAAGTTTAAGCATGGTGCAGGAGGCGGTGCCATATCTTCAGTTGTAATTGCAAGTGGTGCAACAGATGCAGATTCTGGAGATAGAGCGGCTGGAACATATAATATTGCTATTCCTACTGTAGGTGCTGATGCTGATGCAAGTGCAACAGTAACAGGAGGTACTCAGCAGGGCGGAACAAACGCAGTTATACAAGTTGTTGTTGCAAATGATGGTAATAAAACAGCAACTGTATCAGTTACAGAAAGAGGACAAAAGTTTGAAAGCGGACAAACTATTACTATCGGTGACGAACTCATTGGAGGAGATGGCACAGGAGTTGAACTAGCTCTTACAGTAACATCAGAATCTGCGACCTCTGATGGTACAGACTTAGATATTAACTTTTTTGACTCTAGCCGTGCGGCTCTTGGAACGTTTAACTTATACTTTGTATTTAGTGATCGTTCTGCTGGAAGGCTCCTTTACAAACTTAAAGATGCTGTAATTAATGAAGCATCGATTGACTTTGATATTGATGGTATTGCTACTATTAACTGGTCAGGAATGGCAGGACAGATTACAGACGTGCCTACAGGTCTGGGTGCAGGGCAGTTTACCGCTCAAGACTCATTCCCGAACCCAAGTGCTATAGGAGCAATCTGGATCGATACAAATGATAGTGATAAGTTTTATATCTCAACAGCTACGGCCAATGATGCAGCTAGTTGGTATGCCGTTATTGATGAAGGTTCTACGGATACAGGGAACTTTATACGTAACCGACTAACGAACTTAACGTTAGCTCCTGAAACTAGCTTCCAAAGTAATACTACGTTCACCAACGCAGCGGGATCTTCTGATAGCTATGAAACTTCCTACAACGTGGCAATTACAGGTGGAAACGTAACTATTAGTAACAATATTAGTTACTTAACTCCTGAAGAACTCGGTAAGGTTAACCAACCCATCGAGCACGTTACTGGAACACGAACAGTTACTGGAAGTCTGACATGTTATTTAGCTAGCTCGGATGCTGCTACTAATAGAAGTAAGAACTTATTTGCCGATTTGGTAGCTGATATCAATACGGTTATTAACAAGTTTGCTATTACACTTCAAGTTGGTGGAACAGATACTACGAAGCCTCGCTTCGAGATTTCTATGCCTACAGCTCACTTGGAAATACCTAGCCACTCTATCGAGGATGTGATTTCTCTAGAAACAAACTTCCACGGTCTGGGCACAGGTGTAAGTGAAGGTGACGAAGTAACGCTTAAATACATTGGAGTATAATAACCCCTAAAAAATAATTCTTGACATTATTGGTGTTTTGAAATATAATATAGGGTAAAGATTAGGGGGTCTTTTGGCCCCCTTCTTATATGGATTGAAATGGCCGATAATTACACTTACAAGATTGAAAAAGCTGAAGTTCGAGTAGTACATGACGACAAGCAGTATAAGATACTTGTAAGTGAAATTGACTTTGGTCAAACTTTTCAAGAAAAAAGTTTTCCTGTAAAAACTTTACACAATCAGTCAAGTTTTGAAGGATCAGCAATAAATAGAGCAAACCCTGCAGAGTTTTCTCTAAATACAGCACTACTGAAAGAAGATGACCATAAAGTTATTTTTGATCGTCTTCTTGATGCTGCAACTTTTGATTTATACATTTCAACTACGCAAGATGTTTGGAAGTTAGGAACATGTGTTATTCAAAACGGGACTTTTGAGATTAATGGATCTAAACCCCTGAGATTAACTGTTAACGGAGAAGCATCTAAGCTGTCAAAACATAGTGGGGCTATACCTGGAGTCGTTCAGAGCGTTACTTCAGATGCCACATATATAGTTCCACGCCTCCCAACTGTAACTATCGGTGGTACAGATATATCTAGTTGTGTTACTTCTTTACAGATAGAAATTCAGAACGGAATAAAATGGAATAGAAATAATACAGTTCATGGAGCAGTAGCAGCTACAGATGCTGCTACTTCTATATACCCAGAAAATTTTGTAATTGGAACAAGAATAGTGGGTGGATCCATTACTCGATATTATAAAGAAGATGCTCCTGATATACTGACGTGGAGCACGAATACAGCTCTGAGAATACGAGCAGGAAAAGATATAGGAAAAACTGTATCTGCTATTAATATAACAAGTGGAGGAGCAAACTACCAAAACCCTCCTACAGTAACAATAGGTGTTCACCCTGCTGATAATACTACAGTTAGTGGGGGAGGCTCAGGAGCAACTGCAACTGCAACAATATCAAGTGGACAAGTTACTGCAGTAACAATAACTAATCCAGGAAGTGATTTTACAAGCGTTCCTTCTGTTACAATAGCTCAGCCTGCTTTTGGGGGCTCAGGACAGCAGGCAACTGCAACTGCAGCACTTTCAGCGGAAACAGTAGTACATGGAATAGATTTTAATATTACGAATTGTTCATTTACGAACAGGCTTTCAACAGGAAATACCTTTTTAGAAGAGTATAACTGGAGAATGACACAAAACCCAACGGCATTAAGTAATGTCATAACTTATACAACAACATAGGAGTATGTGATTTTATGGAACTAAAAAGATTGATGGTGGACAGTAAGTCTGCTTGGATTGATTTCCCTGGTCTTGAGGGATTTTCTGTAGAGGTTGTAAATCTCTCACGAAAAGAACTTACTGGGATAAGAAAAAAGTGTACAACAAATAAATTTGACAGAAAAACTCGTCAAATAACAGAAACACTTGATGAAGAAAAATTTGTTACAGAATTTGCAGCAAAAAGTATAAAAGGATGGAAGGGGCTTAAATTAAAGTATCTGGAAACATTACTTCTTGTAGATACAGAAAATGAAGATCCAGAAAAAGAGCTTCCTTATAGCATTGATAATGCAGAAACTTTAGTTACTAACTCAAACGAATTTGATACTTGGCTCAATGAGGTAGTCTTTGATTTAGATCTCTTTCGTGGCGGACCAGAAAGACAAAGTAATAGACCGCCTGGAAAACCTACACAAAAATCTTGATACAGGATTAACAAGAGATCGTTATTTTGAAATGCAAGAACAAATGGGAGTCCCTCCTCGCTCAGAGGATGTTCCCCCAGACTGGGAAGATTTTCCAGACATAGTAGTTGATGCAGTAAACACTTTTAATCAGTTAGGAGATAGAGCATATCCTGATATTGGATATATAGGAAAAGATTATACAAATCTACCTTTATTTTTAGATTTATATGGAATTTCTGATACGGAATTTTTTATACATATTTTAACCTGGTTGGACTCAAGAGCAATTAAAAAGTCACAAGAACGGTTAAAAAGAGAGCATGATAAGCTAAAGAGGACAAATACTCGTGGCAAACACAATTAAGCTAAGTATAAAAGTAGATGATGATGGCTCTTTATCCATTGTAGGAAGGAAAGCAAAAGAGGCATCTGAAAAACTTGATAATGTGACTGAATCCTCTGATAAAGCAGGAAAAAGTCAAAATAGCTTAAGAAGAAATCTACACGGAACAGCAAACATGACTTCGAATGGAACGAAGCAGTTTGCAAAAATGTCTCAAGGTATTACTGGAGGGCTTGTTCCTGCATATGCTGTTTTAGCCTCAAATGTTTTTGCGTTATCCGCTGCTTTTAACTTTTTAAAGAGAGCTGCGGATGTACAGATATTAGAGGATTCTCAAGTTAAATTTGCACAGAATAGTGGTGTTGCTCTTCAATCAATTACTAAGCGTTTACGAGAAGCAAGTGATGGCATGCTTGGATTTCAAGAGGCAGGTCAAGCAGCCGCTATTGGCCTTGCAAAAGGTTTTTCTCCCACCCAACTCGAAGCTCTTGCAGAAGGCGCAAGAAAAGCTTCCACAGCTCTTGGACGAGACTTTCAAGACTCTTTTGATAGATTAGTACGAGGTGCATCAAAAGCAGAACCAGAACTTTTAGACGAACTTGGTATTACTCTACGTCTTGAAGAAGCAACACAAAAATATGCTGATGCAATCGGAAAAAATCGAAATGAATTAAATTCTTATCAAAGAAGCCAAGCGGTATTACTTGAAACTCAAAGACAATTAAATAAAAACTTTGGGGACTTTGAAGGTGCCACAAATCCTTTTGTCAGACTCTCCAAAACTTTTGAAGATTTAATCAAAAAAATAACTCAATTCTTTCTACCATTATTTACAGGACTAGCAAACATAATAAATGGGAGTGCTGTTGCAGCTGTTGCAGTTTTTGGCGGTTTAGGTATTGCAATTTTTAAAGCAATGGTTCCTTTAGATGGTTTTAATGAAAGAATCACAAAAATGGGAGAAAACTCCGTGCAAAGCCTTAAGAATGCTTCAGGGGGTTTCATGGATTATGTTAGGGGGGTAAAAGAAGCCAGTAAAGCAGTAGTACAAAGTAAAGCACTTGGAGCACGAGGCGTTCAATCAGGCGCTCAAGCAATGGTTGATCAAGGTGCTACCTCTAAAACTCTTAAAAAAGCTGCCAGTGGTGGTACCCTAAGTGGGCTAGATAAAGCAAATATTTCAAAAGCATTAAAATCTGCGGAAGCTCAGTTTAAACAACATGGTGAAATAAGAACTGGTATATTCAAAGGAATGAATATTAAAATGGTTCGTGATTTTGGAAAGTCCATGGATATGATGAATGCAAAAGGTGCAGGAGTTTTTAAAAGAATAGGGCAAGTTGGAGTAGCAGGCGCAAAATCTATTGGAGTAGCCTATAAAGCAATGAGCGTAGTAGCTACAGGAGCTTTAGTAGGAGTTCAGAAAGTTGCAGGCCTGGCTGCTGCTGGTATAAGTAAAGTTGTATCTTTTGCTAGTGGTATTGGTATTGCCGTAATGCTTGTAGAAATGGCTAAACAAATTAATGATAATTTATTCACAATAGTAGAAACTTTTGCAAAAGTTTTGGACAAAATAATAAGTTTTATAGCTCCTTTTGTAAATTTTATGGTAAGAGGATTTTTAGGACTAGTTGATGATGTTGTAAATGGGTTTGAAGGCTTAAGAGTAAGTCTTGCAACAGTAGTAAATACTATTGCAAATGGAATAAAGGACGGATTTGAATCAGCACTAAACTTTGTTATAGAGAAGTTAAATTTAGTTATAAAGGCAGCAAATAAACTCCCTAAAATTAATATACCGACACTAGATAATGCCAATTTAGGGGGAGCACTAATCTTAATGGATGAAACAGCAAAAGCAGCAAGTAATTTAGCAGGAGAGTTTGAAGGTATAAACCAAGAATCAACCATGCTGGTTGATATGCTACGTAATAGTGATTTCGGAGCAGGTTTGTTAAGTCAACAAGAGTCTACTCGAATTGCAAATGCACAAAATGAAGCTATGAAACAATATAAAGATCTTTTAGCGACTGGAACAGAAGAACTTGGAACAATAATTCGTGCAATGGAAAATAGCGATGATGCTTTAAAATCAAATAAAATGGCATTTGAGGCTCTTAATTCTTTTGACATCCCTGGGCTTTTTGCCAAAATTGGAGCAAAAACAACAGAGTTTGTAAAACAATTAGACGGCACAGAAAAACCAGTAGAAAGATTTGTTTTTAGTGCTGAGCAGCAAAAAGAGGCTTTAGCAGCTTTACAATCAGCTTTTAGTGACGTTTCAAAAGTTTCTCCCAAATTAGGCAGAATACTAAAATCTGCTACTCTTGGCTCAGGGAAGCAAATGGAGGACCTAGGAACCCAAATAACAAACACAGCAACACAATTAGCAGCATTTGAAAATGGCTTAGCAGATACAAAAGCAGCAGTTGATGAAGCATTTAAAAGCTCAGACTATAAAAAAGCCTTTGAGGTTTTAAATCAATTAAAAATTTCTGCAACAGATGCAGCAAAGGGGTTAAAAGACTTAGAAATAGGATCTGCTCTTGCCGAAGACATACTAGAACGTTTCAAAAATTTATTTGGAAAAGATGAAATAGATGCAGATATATTATTATCTAATTTAAAGGAATTAGTCCTAGTACAAAATGCAATAGCAGTAGCAAGGGTAAATGCTGCTCTTGCAACAGGAACGGCTGCACAGTCTAATACTATTTTTATTGCCCAACAAGAGGAGCAAGTAAAACTTCTCGCTATAGAAGCAGAGCGAAGAAAGGGAGTAACCGCAGAAAGAGAAAGAGAGCTAGCACAAGATGAAAGGATAGCTAATGCCAAACTCAAAATTCTTGGCGTACAAAAAGAATTAGTTCTTGCTGCAAAAGCAGAACAGTTTGGAGCTACAGGAGAAGTAGCAAGAATTCAAAATGCGCAAAATCTTACAACTGAACTAACAAATTTAGCTAATAAGATGCAACAGATTCGTGAACAAGATGCACGAGGCCTGTTAAAAAATACCACTTTAGAAGCAGAAGAGTTTAAAATAAAAATGGCAATGGCAGGTGTTGTATTGCAACAGATTGCTCGAGATTTTAATGCCCTTGCAGGGCAGCTTGCTAATCTAGGCCCTGATGGACAATTACTAGCAGGGATAGCTACAGCTTTTGGTAATACTATTGGAACCATTGGAGTAGCAATGGAAAAATTTGCGGAAAACACAGAACTTAAGTTTGCTAAAGTAACAATGGTTTTAACTGTTGTCTCTGCAATGCTTTCTTCAATATCTCAAATGATGGCTGCTCAAAGTGCTCAAAGAATCGCAGGAATAGATAAAGAAATAGCCGCAGAGAAAAAGAGAGATGGAAAATCTAAAGACTCGGTAGCAAAAATAGCACAGCTAGAAAAGAAAAAAGACGATGCCAAAAGAAAAGCCTTTGAGCAGCAAAAAAAGATGGCAATGGCTCAAATAGTTATACAAACTGCTTTATCTATGATATCCGTTGCAGCCTCTTTAGCCTCCATACCCTTTGGTATGGGTCTTCCTATGATACCTCCCGCCATGGCTATGATGGCAGCTCTTGGAGCAGCTATGTTAGCAATGGCTGCAAGTACAAGCTATCAGGGAGGAGGAAGTGTGGGTGGCGCTCCAGGAGGTCCTAGTAGCATCAGTACAGGAAAGAGAAGAGATTCAGTAGATGTAGCAAAATCTCAAAGTGCCGCAGGAGAGTTAGCATATATGAGAGGCGAAAGAGGCACGGGAGGCCCAGAAAACTTTCGTCCTGCTTTCACTGGATACAAGAACAGAAACTACGGAGGAAATACAGGGTTCATGGTTGGAGAGCAAGGGCCAGAGTTATTTGTTCCTGATCGACCAGGTACAATTGTTCCTGCAGATGATACTGCACAGATGGGTGGTGCACTAACTGCAAATATAAATATTACTGCTCTTGACGCAAGTGGTGTAGAGGAAGTGTTAACAGAACAACAAGGAAATATTATTGGAATGATAAGAGAGGCTGCAAATTCATATGGTGAAGACTTTTTAGAAGGAGTTGATGAGACTATTTATACAAGTCCAGTAGCTAGGAGAGCATAATGGCAGTTCAAGATACTTTGCCTGATCCAAACTTTAAAAGACATTTTGATGGAAGTGATAATGCTAGTGGCACAGCAGGGCCAGGCTTCGCTTCTGTAAAACTTACAAATGATCAAAGAGTCTTATCTACTCGTACAAACTCTCAAAGACTCATTGCAAGAGCAATAGCAGGTCAAAAGTGGAAAATTGATATAAACTATCATCCAATGACTCGGGATGAGTTTGAGCCTGTGTATGCTTTTTTACTTGCAAAACAAGGGCCATTAAACTCTTTCTTTGTTTCTCTTCCTCAATACAGAACTCCACAAAATAGTACATGGGCTACTAAAGCAGCAGGTGGAACAATTTCTCCTCGAGTTGAAGGAGCTGTTACTGCAGGTGCTTCCCAAGTTATTATGCAAGCATTTGATCATGCAGGTATTGGTAATGACTCAACTGTCCCTGTTTGGCACCCAAGTACTCATAATGGCTATATCTATCCAAACGGTCCAAAGCCTGGAGATATGATTACTTTCGAAGACTCTGCAGATACTACACATACAAAAGCATATTTGATTACTGCAGCTGAAACAAAAAATGAAGTAAATTCTTTAGATACTGATCAAGTACAGCTTACTATAACTCCTCCACTCGTAAAAAATGTTGCAAATCATGCACATATAATACTAGGGAATAAACGTCAAGGAGTAACAACATTATTAGTACCAAAGGTAAAAGTTGTAATGACTCAGCCTTTTTCTTTCTATAATCTGAACACAGATAATTTGTATCAGTTTAACTTAAAACTAGAAGAACACTTATGACAGAAAGAGCACTACATTCTACTCTTAAAACTTCATTAAAAAATGATGATTCTTTTTTATACTGTCACTTAATTAAATTTGAGAGATCTCTCACAACTGAAAGTTTTAAACCAACTGAAGCTGCTCATGATTATGTATATATAAGCGATGCTTCCTTTGATCTAGCTTTTGATGATGGAAGTAAGGATATAGCAGGTAATTCAAATGGTTCCCAAGTATATCGAGCAAATAGAGTAAAAAGTGTAGGAACAGTTTCTGAAACAACAGAGGCGAAAGTTTCAAATATTAGTATAAATATTTCAACTGAGTCTATTGATGTAGCAACTACTACTAATCAAACATTAAGTTTTGCAGCTTCTGGAGATGATTTTACAGTTACAACAAATGATGGAGATAACTTCAATGATCTTGGTTTTTTAGTTGGAGACAAAATAACTGTAAAAAATTTAGTGGGAGCAACTACAAATCATAACTTACAAGGAATTATTACTGCATCAACAGGAACAACAATAACTGTTAAGAAAATTGGCTCAGTAACTTTTAGTGCTGCTTCTTCTACACAAAACTTTAAAGTAGAAGCAGATGCTGATGAAGTATCAGGATTACTTCAAGAAGAGTTTGAGAGTGACGGAGTAACAGCAAACACCACCTATGCAGGATATATAAATAGAGAAGTATTTATATATAAAGCACATCTAGACCCAAATACAAGAGCGATTATTGGTGCTCCTTATTTGTTATTCAGAGGTATAATTAATAAAGTTAAGCTAGTTGAAGACCCTACTAGATCAAGTCAATGTACATGGACTCTTTCCAGCCATTGGGGAGATTTTCAGCGTGTTGTAGGAAGAGTTACCTCTGATTCTTCTCATAGAGCCCTCTCAGGAAATGGACAAGTAGATACAAAAGCTTTAGTTAGACCAGAGTATGCGAGTGATTTGGGTTTTATGCACTCAGAAAAAGCAATAAATATTATTGCAATTTATCAAGCTATGGAAACTCGGTACAAGATGAAAAGCTCAGGCCTTTTCGGACTAAAGAAAAAGATGGTCGAGTAC
>CETI01226956.1_pt1 | contig 11961 bp, 9 predicted proteins | sample 361441 | NCBI WGS metagenome assembly CETI01 (sample SAMEA2622478, study PRJEB7988) | marine metagenome | biome: marine biome (ENVO:00000447); feature: deep chlorophyll maximum layer (ENVO:xxxxxxxx); material: "saline water (ENVO:00002010), including plankton (ENVO:xxxxxxxx)" | depth 90 m | reverse complement strand
TCACTGGAATCCTCAACAGGTTTTTCTTCACTAGCAACCTCATCACTAGAATCCTCAACAGGTTTTTCTTCACTAGGAATTTCATCTGAAGATTCAGCTTTCTTTTTCTTATTAGCAACTTCCGCATCTTCTTTGGATTTTCTTAATGCCAAAACTTCCTCACGATTGAGCTCCCATTTTTTCATTTCTTTTTCAATCTCTTTTCCATCAACACCTTGTTGCATAAGATGCCATCTTAAACTTAAGCCCTCACGTTTCATTAATTTTTTTGCAGCATTTGATGCTATTGCCCCTTGCTCTAACCAATGAAGTAACCTATCAGACTTAATTTCATAAGAATGATCTTTATCAATTGGGTTATACCAACCAATCTCTTCGATAGCGGCTCCATCGCGTCTCTTTCTTGAATCAATAACAATCAAACGGTAAAAGGGTCTATTTCGCCTTCCTATTCTTTTTAATCTAATTTTCGTCGCCAATTGTAAATACTCCTTATATTTATATTATTCAAAATTGTTTCATGTTCGGAAACATAATTTGTTTTTTTTTCATCTTTTTTAAAAGCTTTTTCATTTCTGAAAATTTTTTTAATAACGTGTTTAATTCTTGTATAGACCTTGCACTGCCTCGTGCTATCCTTTTGCGTCTGCTTCCATTTATCAATTCAGGATTAGCCCTCTCTAAGGGCGTCATCGAGTTAATCATGGCCTCTGTCCACAAAAACTGTCTATCATCAATATTTAAACCTTTAATTTTACTACCAATACCAGGTATCATACTAAAAAAATCACTAAAAGATCCCATTTTTTGAAATTGGACTAATTGATCCCTAAAATCATTTAAATCAAACCTATTACTAGATATCTTTTCTTCTATTTTTTGAATATCCTGCTCAGTTGTCACTCTTTCGACTTTTGCTATTAATTTATTTATATCTCCGAATCCTAAAATTCTATCAACTATTTTTTTAGGAGAAAAAAGTTCCAGTCCATTTATATCTTCTGAAACACCAATGTATTTTATTGGTATTCCAGTGACTTTTCGTATTGAGACAGCCGCTCCTCCTTTTGAATCACCATCTAGTTTAGTAATTATAGATCCAGTAATTTTAATTGACTTGTTAAAAATCTCGGCAGAAGAGATAATATCTTGACCCATCATACTATCGGCAATGTAAATGGTTTCATCAGGTTTAGAAATTTCATGTATATGCTTAATCTCATTAATCATTTCTTCATCTGTCTGCAACCTGCCTGCAGTATCAATAATTACTAAATCAAGCTTATTAACTTTGGCATACTTCAAACCCTGGTTAACTATTTTTATTGGGTCATTCGACTTATCATAATAAACAGGGACTTTAATTTTTTCACATAATTGTTTTAGTTGCTCAACTGCTCCTGGCCTGTAAGTATCAGCTGCTATGAGTTGAATTTTTTTTCCACTTGAATTTAAAGTGTTTGCTAACTTTACTGCTGTAGTAGTTTTCCCACTACCTTGCATACCTACTAATAATATGACAGAAAATTTTGAAGATAGATTAAGACCATTAGAATCCTGACCTAAAAGCTTAATGAGATTTTCATGAATGATACTTATGAATTGCTCACCTGGTTTAATAGACTTAAGAACTTTTGTTCCCTGAGCTTCTAACTTTATTTTACTTATAAAATCTTTTACTACGATAAAATTTACATCTGCCTCTAACATAGCTCTTCTAATTTGCCTGACCGTAGATTCAATATTTTCATCAGTGATTTTTCCTAACCCTCTCAGGTTTTTTAAAATAGAATCAAATTTTTCAGTTATAGTACGAAACATTAAGTATTTATATTTATAAAGCTTTTAATAAACGAAGTTTACGAGAAATAATTCTAATATAAATTAATATTAAAAATCATAACTTATTGTAAACCCCGCTTGAAATGGGTCACCATAACTAAGCCATAATTGAGGGTCATAATTCGGTGGTATTAATCCAAAATAGAATCCCCTAACAGGATACCTTTTATCAAAAATATTATTCCCCCATAAGCTAACTGTGAATTTCTTAATCTGTCTACCTAATGATACGTTACTTAGTGAATAAGGCTCAGTCTGATTATTGTGGCTATCAGAATAATAATATGCACCTTTGTATGTTTGATTATAAGTTATAAAATAACCAGCATGACGATATGAAATTGTAATTGAAGAAGATATATTTGGAGACATCGCTGCCTCACGATTTCCACTAACTTGCTCTATCCCTTCTGCAACTTCAAAAGAAAATTTATCTGTCCATGTTTCTAAAAAACCGAAACTATAATTAATATCTACATATTTCATAAGATTAAAATCATATTCTAGCTCTAATCCTCTCAGCCAACCCTTTCCGCTATTTGCTGTAAAATAATAGAAGCTATTTGGGTCATTATCATATTGTTGCGCAGAGACGGAAACTTGTTGGTCAATTCTATCACTGACAAAAAATGATATGTTTAATAAAGAAGTTTCAGATTTTTTTCTATAACCTAATTCATAATTCATTAAATATTCAGGATTATAATCTCTATTTATTTTTGAGACATATGGCTGCTGATTTACACCTCCAGACTTATAACCTTTAGAGATATGCCCATATATTCTAGCGTACGAATTAATATTATATTTAAAAGCGCTTTTAAACCCAATTAAATCATAGATTTTATCTAAAGATACTAGAGGTAGTGTATCTCCGTAATAGCTGTATGAAGAGCCATCATAAAATATTTTATTTCTTTCGTATCTAATACTATTAGTATTAGATAGCCTATTGCTTAACCTGAAGCTAGTTTGAGCATAAACCGCTTTAACATCAATATCATAATCACTTATTCCCTGAACTGCATCGCCGCCAAACAAATAACCTTCGGCCTTATCGTTCTCATTTAATTTCTTAATATATATTCCAAAAATATTATCTTTTACATTAATACGAAACTCACCTGTCAGCGTCTCTCTATTACGTATAGTCTGATCAAAAAATTGATATGGGGAATAATACCCGTAATAATAAGGATCAAATCCATAAGTACTTGAATCATTCCAGAATGAATTATTTCCCCAATCACTATCATAACTATGGATAATATTTGATGAGGATCTAGAAAAAACGCCTAATAAGTTCCAATGAATATTGTCATATTCTAATTTTGTTGAAAATGCTTGTAATGTATGTGAGTCTTCACCTGGTTGATCAGAATAAGTAATATAATTATCATTATTATCTGGAGCCCAGGCATCATAACCGTTATTCATTTCCGAAATCATGACAGTATTATTTATAGATAATTTTTTACTTGGTTTAATTTTTAACTTTAGCCTAAAAAACATCTCATCTTTTTTATTTGTATCATCTTTATCTAAAAAAACATTTTCTCTAAAGCCACCCTGATTGTTTTTATCAATATTGAATCTCAGATAAACGTTATCCATTAATTTAACATTTGCTAAAAAACTGTAAAGATTAAAACTATCTGTTCCTATTTTTGATATTACTTTAAAATGATTATGTGATGTCGGTTCATTTGATTTTAAAGATATAGAGCCACCTATTGCATTATTCCCAAAAACAGTAGATTGAGAGCCTTTAAAAACCTCTATTTGCTTTAAATCGTTTAATCCTCCTATCATGCCTACTCCACTTAAATCAATATCATCAATGGTATAACTAACAGAAAAATTTGGTGAACCTTCACCAAAATACTGACTCCTTTCTCCAATACCCCTAATTTGAAAATATCTTGGTCTACTTGTGCCTCCAGCCCAATTTAAATTAGGGATGTAATCAATTAAGTTTTGAAAATGAACCTGATCACTATTCTTTATTTTTTGATTTGAAATTATCGATATACTTGAAGCATTATCTAATAAATAACCATCATTTAAATCAGATAAAACAAGTACATTATTAATTTGAGTAACTTGGGAATTTAAAAAAACTATCATACTATCTTTAACTAAGACTGTTTTATCATAATAACCAATATGAGATATATTGAAAAATTTTGATTTGGTTGTAATGCTAAATCTTCCTAATCGATCTGTTGAAGCACCACCATCATCTGCGATTATGTTTACATCTGATATGGGAAGATTGTTTAACGAGTCAATTACGACTCCTGTTATTTTTGCAATAGTTAAACTATGTAAAAAAAATAAAAATAAATAAATTGTTACTTTCATAGGACTATTTCCTCCGCTAGTATTATCCAGTTCAGGTTTTAAGGGTATAATCTCAGCCAAGAAAAGGGCACCCCTAAGTTATTCTATAATAAATGATAATTAGATATATTGTCAATATATAATAAACAGGAAAATATATTATAACTAATTTAAATACTTAGGAAATGTTAGGATCAGTTGAACTTTTAAGACTTACAAGTGTCATACTTATTGTATTCACACATACTAGACATAATATTGATGCCGGAATTTTTTATTTTTTATTTGAAATAGTTCCGCAATATGGTACTACCATATTATCAATAATATCCGGTTATTTATTTAAAGAATTTTCCTCTAAAAAATCAAATCTATTAAATAAGAAAATACATACATTATTAATACCATTTTTGATATCTAATCTAGTAGTAATCATACTTGTATTTATTTTAAAGATATTTGATTTTAACGTTTTAAATAGGTTACACTATGATTTATCAATTATTTCTGATGGATTATTTGCATTAAATAGAGCTCCAATTAATCCTCCAACATTTTTCATTAGAGATTTATTTTTGTTATTTTGTATTATATCTTTGTTCCAAAAAAATTATTATTCATTATTATTAATTATTCCATACATAATATTTGGAAAATTATTTCTAAGAGTAGATATTGTTTTTTTATTTATTATTGGTTCATTAATATCTTTAAAAAAAGAGTCAGTTTATAATAATAAAAAAATATTTTATTTAGCATTAGCTATAATAATCATAATAAACACATATCTTCAAAATTATGATTATATAAAATTTTCCATATCAATATTAATATTTTTGCTTTCATTCGATGCAAAAATAAAATTTATCAATATTGGTGGATATTCTTATTTATTACATTTATACCATTCACCAATCATAGTTATGATATATCCATTACTTAAACAAGTTATTTATAACCAAATATTACTAGTCTTTTTACAATTCACTTCAACAATTATAATTACTTATATAATGAATAAAATATTAAAAAAATACAAATTGTATATTTTTACAGGAGGTAGAATATAATTCAATTTTCAAATTAATTGTTTATAACTGTTATTTTACCAAATTTACTTTGTCTAGAGTCATTATAAATCGCTAATAGATATACTCCACTTGACACGTAATTCCCACTATCATCCTTGCCATCCCATGTTAATTGATCTCCATCAATGCTAATTCCTTGATTATTAACTGTTCTTAAAACAAGACCATCAAGAGTCATTATCTTCATTGAAGAGTTATAAATAAGATTACTTACAATCATATCATCATTTGAGGGTATTATAAATGGGCTAGGAAATATTTTCATATCACTATATGAATCTAAATCAATCCCAAATGGTATTCTTAGGATGCTTACCCCTTTACTTGTCGCTATGTATGCTAAATTTTTATTTTCATCAAAATCAATGTCATAAACTTCATCTGATAACAATGGGCTAACACTTGACCTTAAGCCATTTATATCTGGCCAATAGGTTGTATTTTCTAAAAGCACATGTACGCCTTGTGTAGAGGATAAATTCCAAATATTACCATTAGGATCAATTTTTATTTTAGAACCCATTCCAAAGGAAATATTTGGAAAATAAGGATATGAATTCTGATTTATAACTGGATTAATACTACCATTTATATCATAATAATTAAGACCAGTCGGAGTCAAATAATAGACCCTATTATTTTTTGTAGAAGCTATTGACCAAACAGTTTGATTAGTAATAATTGTATTCCATTCAAAAAACTCAGGATTTTGTGGACTCCCATTATAAGATAACATAAAAATCCCACCATTAGGATATATTCCTAAATTTACTCCATCGGCCTGAATAGCACTAATCCATACTCTTGACCAATTATCAAAAGTAGCTGATATAGGAGATTGACTAATTTTAACAGTTGTCTCAGAAGACCCATATGATTTCCATTCTCCCTGCAAATCTCTTACATGCAAAGGCGTATTTTTATTAGTGACATAAGTATTAACAACCCAAAGATTTCCAAATAAATCAAAATCAATATCTTTAACAACCATATAACCAATACTCCCATACCATCCAAGAATAGAGGTGTCAATTACTGCTATATTGTTTAAGTTGTCAATATCCATAATTATTATGCCTCCTCCTTTCCTTGATGGATTCTCGTAAAAAGGATAATTCCCTTCGATTCCAAGGTAAATTAGCCCATTAGGGCCTTCCTCAATATCTGTAACGATATATCCAAAATCATAACTGATAGTATCTGCAACAAAAGTGCTATAATCATAAATCGAGTTAATAGTGTCAGAGTTTTCCCGCTTTATCTCTAATATATTTCTCCAACCGCTTTCTTCTTTAACACTCAAACCTAGATTACTGGCACCAATAAAGCGTCCATCTTCTAATACTTTTATAGCAGTAAACTTAGCTGTGGCAGGAGAGTTTGGAATTTTTTTTATTATACTAAAATCATATTGATCAATAAATAATAGACCATGATCAGTTCCTAAAACTATATCACCATCTGTATGAAAAATTAATTGATTTAAAATCTTAGCAGACTCAATAGGTTGAAAATCATTATTCTGTGTATATATTTCTTTATTTTTAATTCCCCAAAAAGAATTTTCTTTATCAAATTTTATTTTATTATAATTAAAATTATATGGAAGATTTAATATTAAAGGAGTGGAAAGATCATTCGCTTCAACAATATAAACTTGCTCATTGATATTAAACGCAAATCCATTATTAGTTGTGCACATGGTATTTATTTGACCTACTAAGCCAGGGAATGCTAATGACCATGTATTTGGGTCTTTTAAATTGTTAAATACGCTAGCTTTATATATTCCTAAGTTTGTACCAATAAAAATAGTATCGCCAATAATTTGAATCCCATTTATAGAATTTAATTGAAGAGGAAAGTTTTTATAGATATCAATATATTTCCAATTATCATTTACATAATTAAACTTAATCAATCCAACATCTTGGCCGTCAATAAAAGATACATAAGAAGAGCTATCACTAAACCAAAAATGAGTTATTTCTGTTAAACTAAAATCAAAATAATTAATATTTTGAATATTTTTATTTAAAATTTGAATGAAACCATTCGGAGACTTGCCGCCAATCCAAATATTATTGTTTTTATCAAATTTAATTTTTGAAATATCTACGCCTATTAAACCATCTGTAGTTGTATAAATATCAAAATTATCATTACTATATTTTAATAATCCTCCACCAGTAGCGCAATATATAGCATAATCATCAACAACTAAATCTCTAATATCTAAAGGGCATGTGTATGAACTCCATTCACCTATTCGATCTTGCGATAATAAAAACGATAATAAAAATATAATTGTTAAACTGGTGAAATATTTTACTTTCAAGATGTTTATTATTCTAATATGTTTAAATTTTAACTATGTTTAAAGTAATTAAATTTATTGTACTTATTGCTATAATTACAATCTGCCAAGCTGAAACTCCATTTACTATAGATTTAAAAACTAGAATTATAAATAATTCAAGAACTTTAATTAATATACAAATTACCAATTTAATTGATAAACCTCTTGATTATATGGAAGGCTTTATTAAAGAGGTTAATAGTGCGAATGAATTAATTAATGAAAAGAGGATTGTTATTCTTTATGGATATGAACCTCCTTTACAAACTGGATTTTCTACTACAAAGAGTCTATCATTTCCTTATACTGATAATAAAAATCAAAATAATTATGAGTTTTATATTTCAAAATTAAGATTCATTGGTGAATCTAGAGTATTTACCTGGCACCCTAAAATAGGTTTTTTAAGAATCGATTAACTATTCTACTTTTTGATTATTAAAATATTTTTCTTCAATTATTTTACTATAGTCTAAAGTATCAAGTTCAATAATCAAACTATTTATCCAATCTCTCGAATCTTTAGTATATTGATCAATTAATGAAAGTGGAAGACGTTTACCATACATATTAGCTATTATTATTGCAGAAGGTATAGGTATATAACTATTCAGTGGATCTTCATAAAAGTAATTCAGATTCTTAATAATCTCTCTAACTGTTAAATAATCAACACTCTCCCCAAAAACATCATTAGCTAATGATGGGTTTTTATTCCAGGTTTTCAAATAACCATAAAGTCTCCCATCAAGAACACCATTTATATATGCACTTTTTATTTTGTATTCATGATTTTCATTAAAACCAGCACTTTTATTAATTTTATTCCAATCTCTCCCATCCCAAAAGATTTGATTTTCTTTTGCAAGAGAGCAACTAAAGACAAAGATAAAAATATAGATTAAACGGAACATTAAATATTATAAATCATTAACTACTACTGTTTTTATATTTACGAACTCCATTAAGCCATAACTTGAAAGTTCTCTTCCATACCCTGACATTTTCACCCCACCAAAAGGCAATCTAGGATCAGATTTAACAAAGTCGTTAATAAAACAAGCACCTGATTGAATTTGATTTTTTGCTATCATTTCACCATATTTAATATCTTTGGTAAAGATGGCTGCTCCTAATCCAAACTCTGTTTTATTTGCTAGAGTAATAGCATGGTTATTATCATTTGCAGAAATAACACAAAATACTGGACCAAATATCTCCTCATCAAATCCAGGCATACCAGGAGTAACACCTGAAATTAGTGTAATAGGGTAGTATGCTCCTTCAATATCTGGTATATAGCCTCCAAGATGTAAAGTAGCACCAGCTTCAATTGTATTCATAACCTGCTCATGTACTTCCTTCCGGGAATCATTAGAAACCATTGGGCCAATATCGACATCATCTATAGGGTCACCCATTATTTTCAAAGATAATTGACTTTTTAATTTTTCTATGAAATCTTCTTCATTATTTTTTGTAATAATTAATCTTTTTGCAGCTATACAACTCTGGCCAGCATTTAATATTCTTCCATCTATACATGCAGAAACGGCAATATCAATGTTTGCATCTTCAAATATTAGATACGGATCGCTACCACCTAACTCTAAGACAGTTTTTTTTAAATTCTCACCTGCTTTTTTAGCAACAGAAATTCCTGCCGGAGTACTACCTGTTAAAGTAACTGCAGATATCTTATCATTATTTATCACATTATCAACTTTTATACTAGGGATACATAAATTTTTAAAAATATTTTCGTAATATCCAGCATCCTTGAAACAATCTTCAATTGCGTATGCACAGCCCTGAACATTAGATGCGTGCTTGAGAATTACCCCATTACCAACAACTAAACTTGGTATTGCGAATCTAAAAACTTGCCAAAATGGAAAATTCCAAGGCATAACTCCAAGTATTATACCAATAGGCTGAAAAGTAATATAACTTTTATAATAATTAGTTTTAACATGAACTGGTTTTAAAAATATTTCTGAATTTTCATAATAATAATCACATAGCCATGCACATTTTTCAATCTCCCCTATGCCCTGCTTAACAGGCTTACCCATTTCATTAGCCATTAAAGTGCCAAATTCTTTTTTTTTATCCTTTAATAATTTTGATATTTTTTTAATACACTCTAATCTAAAAGTGAAATCAGTATCTTTCCATTTCTGAAAAGCAGAATATGATTTTGATATTATTGCCTCAATTTCATTATCATTGTGGATATCCCAGGATTTAATAATTTTATTATTTTTAGGATTTATTGAATTGAGTTGCATATTAATTATTAAGACCTTTATTTATCCAATCGAGCCCTGCCCAAAGAGATAATAATGGCAAAGCCCATATATGATTATAATTCTCTCCTATATTCTTTAAATCATATCCGACTAGTGCGCCAAATAAGGCACAAAAAATAAAAAATATTCCTACAACATATCTTAGTTTTTTATGTATTTTCATAAATTCTGTTTATAATAATATATAAAATATACTTATGAAAATGTGTTTTAATTCAGATAAGTTTTATATTCACTATCTAGAAAAAAACTAATTAAGGAATAAAATAATTACATGACGAAATTGATTAAAAATATAGAAGATCGAAATGCCAAAATAGGTGTTATTGGCTTAGGGTATGTAGGTCTACCATTAGCAATAGAATTCACTAATGCGGGATTTAATGTTATTGGAATAGATATTGATGAAAGGAAAGTCAATCAAATTAATGACGGGATTAACTATATAAATGATGTCGATAGTAATTTGCTCAAAATTGCTGTTGGAAATAATACTTTATCTGCTACAAATGATTTGTCTATAGTAAAAGATTTAGATGCAATATCAATATGCGTTCCGACTCCTCTAAATAAGCAAAAAGATCCTGATATCTCTTATATTGTTTCAGTAATGGATGAAATAAAACATAGTATCCATAAAGATATGTTAATTATACTTGAGAGCACTACCTATCCAGGTAGTACTAGAGAACTTATACTACCATATTTAGAAAACAATGGTTTTACCATTGGCGTAGACTTTTTTCTATGTTTTAGCCCTGAAAGAATAGACCCTGGAAATAAGGAGTACAATACAAGTAATACACCTAAAATAATAGGCGGGATTACTGATCAATGCACTAAAATAGGACATATCTTATATAATACAATAGTGAAAACTATTGTCCCGGTAACCTCAACTGAGACGGCTGAGATGGTCAAACTGCTAGAAAACACATTTAGAGCAATAAATATTGGTTTAGCGAATGAAGTTGCAATAATGTGTGAGAAATTAGGTGTTAATGTATGGGAAGTAATTGATGCTGCTGCGACTAAACCATTTGGCTTCATGAAATTTCTTCCTGGTCCTGGACTAGGAGGCCACTGTATTCCTATAGACCCTCATTATTTATCATGGAAACTAAAATCTTTAGATTATGATGCTAGATTTATTCAATTGGCTGGAGAAATAAATACTAATATGCCAAACCATGTTCTAAACCTTGTTTCAATGCATTTAAATAATCAACATACATTGTTAAATGGAAGTAAAATACTAATTCTTGGTATTGCTTATAAAAAAGACATCAATGATATTAGAGAATCTCCTGCGCTGGATATAATTCAGTTGTTAGTTGAGGCTAAAGCAGTAATTAATTATTATGATATGCATGTGCCTAATATTGACTTTAATAAAATTTCTTTAAAAAGTCTTAAAAATTTAAAAAAAGAAAAATTGAATATTTATGATGCGTGTATTGTTGTAACTGATCACTCAAATGTTGATTATGAATTAATATATAATAATTGTCAATTAATAATTGATACAAGGAATGTATTTAAGAATAGAACTGGAAATCACATAAAGAGATTAGGCCAAGGATAAAATATTAATGCTCTTTAATTTTCCTTGCTAAGCTAATATATAAAAAATACTAAGTTTTATTTAATGAGCTATTCTTTAATTATCCCCATTTATAATGAAGAAAATAGTTTACCTACTTTATTAAAAAAATTAAATGCTCTGCCAAAAAAAATTGAAATAATAATTATTGATGATGGTAGTACTGATAAAACCAGCTTAATTCTTAAAAGCATTACGAGAAGAATTAAAATATTAAAAAATATTAGAAATTTTGGTAAAGGGTATTCAGTTAAAAGAGGCATAAAACACTCAACGAATGAAAACATTATTTTAATGGATGGTGACCTCGAAATAAACATAGATGATATTCCAAAATTAATAAAAGAATTCATTAATAATTCTAATAATGTAATAGTAGGCACGCGATGGTCAAAAAAAAGTGCTTGGGAA
>CETI01186326.1_pt1 | contig 11961 bp, 16 predicted proteins | sample 361441 | NCBI WGS metagenome assembly CETI01 (sample SAMEA2622478, study PRJEB7988) | marine metagenome | biome: marine biome (ENVO:00000447); feature: deep chlorophyll maximum layer (ENVO:xxxxxxxx); material: "saline water (ENVO:00002010), including plankton (ENVO:xxxxxxxx)" | depth 90 m | reverse complement strand
TATACTCTGCCATACATCTTTCTCTTTAAATCTATTTTAAGTCTATTAGACTCAGTTGATTTTAATATTGATTGTATTGTGAACAATCTCCCATATTTTAACACAGCATCGGCAACATCGTCAACTCCTTCTTCCCATTCTGGAAAAGCAACACTCCAACGAAAATCCATTGCTTGGTTAATTAATTTTTCTCCTGGTGCATCTCTATCTGGTACTACAATCACTCTTCTACCAAGTGCATCAATTAGTTCTCTTTGTGTATCATTTATCTCTGAACCTAGTATGCTGACGCCAGAAACGGATATAGCATCAAAAGGACCTTCAGTTACAATAACAAATTTTCTGGTCCAGTCTTGTGCATCCATGTTGAATACATATCCTGGTTGTACTTCTGTGTAATATTTTACTTTGCCCGAATCATCAAATATTCTTCCGGTATAACCAACAACGTCACCTTTCCAATAAAACGGAATTATTAATCTTCTATTAAAATCAAAATTCATATCAGGTGAGTACATAAAGTCATACCATTCCGGACCAATTCCTCTTTGCTTTAGATAATTTAACAACGAATCGATGTATCCATGCTGTTTGTCAGTTAAATCTTTTTTAAGATATTTTTCTAACCAAACATCTAGTTTATGTGCATTCTTAGGCAAAGTTTTTTTAATAAATGAAACAAATTTTTTCTTTTCAGTTACGTTATCACTTTCTTCCAAACGCATGGCTTCGATAACAAGTTTCTTAATTGTATTGTCGTCAATGCCTAGCCACGACATCCATTTTTTAGTTTTTACAGATATTTTTCTTCCGGGTATATAAGAAGTTTTGAATCCACAATTAAAACAGTGATAGGATAACGTTCCATCTGCACTGTTCATGATACCACCACGTTTCTTTTTGTCTTGTGTTTCTCCGTTGTGTATACAACAAGGTCCGTTGAATGCAATCCACCCAGAAGGAGTTTTTTTCTTATTCGTAGGTAAGGATGTCAGAATAGTCGACTGGATCAGGTTCATAAACTATATTTTATAGTCTATATAACAATTTGTCAAGTGAGCCAGTATTACCAGATGTTCTATCGTGTGTGAATCTAACGTTTTCCCAAACACCAGTAAAGTTGTAGTAGGTAATACCAGTTTGATCGGTAAAGTCTACTGTTTGGATTGTATACCAATCTGTGTTTGTTGGTGTAGATGCTAGTGTGCCTTGGATTTGAAAATTACCAGTGTAACCAGTCCAATATGCCGCCACAGTATGAAGTGCTGAATTATTATTTTGTCCTGGTCTAGCAAATATGTTTCCAGATGTTCTTCTTGTTGTTGTACCAGACATAGCAACAAATGTAGGCTCAACACTTGCAACAAATTCAGGATATGCACCACTTAATATTTCAACTGAGCCAGATGCATTGTAAAAACTATCAGCATATGTTACTTCTCTGCTGTTATCAGATTTAACTTCTCTGATTGCATAGTTGTAAAATTTTGCATCCAAGGATAGCAAATCTCCGTCAGTGATAGTTACTGATGCTTGTCCTTTGGTTGCAACTGTACTGCCGTCATCTAGTATTGTTAAGTTTCTAGTTAACACTGACTTATTACTTTCTGTATCAATTAGATTGAACTCGTAGGTTTTAGAAGTAATAAATTGTGCTTTTTGATCCTCGTTTTTAAATGTAAAAGTGATAGGATTCGATACTCCTTTATACACTCTTAATCTACGATCGTACACTTTTCCGTTCCTTCCGTTATAACCACTTATTGTGGCCGTTACCAAATTGGTTATTAAATACCTTGAGACTGTTTGCATAGTACATATTTAACAGTATTTATTGGAAAGTGAATGAACGAAATATTTGAAAAACTAGGAAAGAAATTCCCTTTTTTAACACTCGTACAAAAGAGTGACTTTGAATACGTTGGTATAGTACAAAACCAAGACACCAATGTTATAAGTGTATACGACTATGATAAAATTGCAACACAGCGAGAGAAAGAACTATTCTTATCACTAGGCGAAACTTGGTGGTGGGAATCCAATAGAAAATTACCAATTAACATATTTCTTAAGAAAGACTTCAAACAGTTCAAGTACACACTCACAACATTGAGTGGCAAAGACGTTAGAATTGTGCATGGACCTACTGTACGATTGGCCGATATTGCGAAGAAACGAATAAAGCGAAGAACTATCCAGTTAATGCGTAAACCTACCTAGTCTTCTTCTTTAAAGGAAGTATAGCACCTGTTGTAAGATAGTGTTGTGTTAAGGGACTATCTGGCTGATAGCCATACGGATCTGATTTTTTAGAAGAAGTTTTTTTGTTAGGTTTTTTACGGGTTTTCTTTTTCTTTTTTTGATTGTGCATCAAAACTATATTTATTTCTTTTTATTAAATTCATCTGTACTACGATTGCATGAGCATATGCAATGGCGTGGGACTTTTTAAAGAAGTAACTGCCATCGGCAGGTTTGACCCAAACTTCTTTTAGTATATCAACCCAATCCTTGTACATCAAGTGTCTTTTTGCTGGACGTATAATTGCTAATACACTCGCAAGTTGCTCAATGTTTTTAGGTTCTAATTTTGATACTATATTAAAATGTCCGTTCAAATGAAACAAGTTGTCAACAACAGTTGAATCTTTTAACATCTCCCAATCGGGTTCTTCGATCATCAATTCTACAAGTTCTCTTTCAGATTTAATGTCTTTGTAGATGTTAACATTTAATAAATCAATTTTAAAATACCCACGTCCTTCTGCTACTTTATAATCCAAACTAGAACCTCTAGTATTTGGGTTCACAGGAATGTCATGAAAATATATTCCTGACTTATGTTTTTCGTGTACATCATTCTTAACAATAGTTGCTGGAGTATGTTTGAATAATTGTAACACTCCTTCTCTATCGTAAAAATCAATATCTACATCAGGCATTAGTGTATTGTTCCTCCTGCTGTTTTATCAAATTCATCTTTGGCTCCAGGTTTAAGCATATCGATAACGTCTAACATTTTTTTATATCCTGCACTTTGAACAGTTTCGGGATTCATTTCCGGCACTACAATTTTTCCTAAAGAGCCATCTGGTTTGATAACAATAACACAGTCACCGATTTCAAAATCTAGTTCTTCTGCTACTTCTATATCTATCTTACTCAATTTTTGCTCCTTTGGCTGTTTCTTGGACAAACAATAAATCTGCTGGGTAACTTTTAAACTTGCTTGACCAATATTCTGGGTTAATAAATTTCTGTGTCATTTGTAATTGTTCGTCTGTAAGTGATTGTAACATTTTTTTGCCTGCTGTGCAACCTAGTATTAACCATGGTGATATCTTTCCTGATTGTATGTGTTGTACCGCTCTGTTTGTGTTTACTAATCTAAAATAATCAGACCATTGTGCATTTTGATCTTGTGCCCAATCCATCATTGTAGTAATTGATCTTTGTAGTGCGGACTCAACAGGTTCAACTTTTAACGTATCAACTAGATATGTTTCATACAAGTCTTCTCTTGCCCAATGATCGAGTTTTATTCTGGACAACACAATATAATCTACATACTTGTCTGGATATAAAGGATTTATATGCATCATAAATCTTCCAAATTTTACAAACGCATTGTAATACTGAGACGAGCAAAAATCATCATACGTTCTTGGTTTAGCATTTTTTTGATTAACTTCATAGAACCTTTGAAATACTATGAATCCATTTTGAACCCATTTTTCGTTTTTTTGCAAATGTCTTCTTTTAGGTTCACACATATGAACTTGCAAAGTTCGTTCACGTGAAAAAGCCTTGCCACAATAAGTGCAAGTAAATTTAGTTAATTCCGTGTGCATCTAACAATTCCTCTAACTCTCTATCAGTGATAATCTTATCTAATGTTTCTAGATCAGATTCTTTCCAAGTAGGATAAATTTGTTGTAATTGTTTTAATGATTTATTAGGTACACGTTTCATTGGTTTTATCCATGGATGAAATTCTTGTTTTAATGCACCGCACATAGCAGTTAAAATCCAACACAACTTTTTATGTTTACTTGAAAGTGTAAACAAATGTTTATTAACACACTCGTTTGTCATTTCTACATAATGTTCAACGTAAAAAGGATCTTTTGATGAAACACTAGAAACGTATCTCATTAACATATAAGGAGAGTATAATGATTTTTCGTGATCATCTATTCTGTCATAATAATCTTTATTCCTAAAGTCTACTGCTTTAAGACCATTACGTAACTCAAAAAACTTTCTTTTCTTATCTACCATAATTTAAATCTTTCTAATTTCTTCAATAATTCTTTTATGGGTTTATATACGGTCCATATTTCTTCAATATGATTATCAAGTTTTTTTTCTAACTTGTCCAATTTTTTTTCAATTCTATCTAGTTGTTTTTTGTCTACCATACTTCACTATAATCTATTTGTTCGCATTGTCTTGATATGTCTTTTACAAAATAAGCACACACAGGATTCTTTTTTGTTTCTAACGGAACACAAAGTATTTGTCCTGATTTAATTTTAGGAAAGTACCATTTAACTTCTTGATATATGTCTACGATATCAATAGGATGAAAGTCTGGTTTTGCACTTGTTAAAGGATTAAATGTAAATGCTTCAAACCCTCTATCATTCAAACTAGTAATAGGAAGTACATGAAGTTCACCTTGCTCTGCTTCACCAACGACCATTTTCCAATCTAGTGGCATCTTAATTTTATATTTTCCTATTTCAAGAACTGCCGCTGGAGCATTGAAACTTTCTAAGAATATAAGTGGTATAAAAAAATAATCAGGTTCTTGAGGATTTGAGTTATCAAGTACTGCAAATCTCAGACTATCGTCGACATACTCTGGTATTTTTTCTAATGTATAAGTTTGATTTTCTAGTTGTAAAATTTTCATATATCTATCTTTTCTATATTATACGGATAATTGGCCTCTTTGTAAAACTTTTTTCTTTGTGTAAGGTGTCTTTTTGCAAACTTACAAGAACTGGTAATATCCCAAATTTGAACTTTATCCTTATCTTCTGCTTTACGTATGCCTCTTCCTATACTTTGTATTACACGAACAAAGGACTTACCTGGTTCAATAAGAACAAGATTGAATATCCTAGGAATATTAATACCCACGGAAGCCACTCCATACGTGGCAATGATAACTTTACTTTGTGCTGTAGACACTTCATCGTAGTGTTCTTTCCTTTCTAAATTTTTTGTTGATCCTGAAATAAAAACAGAATCTTTTATTTTCTTTTGTAATATTTCACCTGCAGATATTCTATCAACTAAAATTAGTGTATTGCCCGATGTTGAAATATCTTTTATAGTTTGAGCGACCCATGTCATTCTGTCGCTGTCCGTAGTTAGCCATTTTAATTCTTCTGGATAATTTTTAAATTCTTTTATGTCTTGTGTTTGCAAAATATTTACATGACAGTTAGCAAGTACTCCTTTGTCTTGCAATTCTTTTGCTGGTAGTTTGTTTATAACATCACCAATAGAACATTTGATTCCCATGAACTCGTATTCTGCTTTAGGTACTGTGCCTGTTAGTCCCCAACGTATACCACAATGTGCGAATGGACCAGTTAGCAATCTTTTAAGCACATCTGCTTTCGCCATGTGTACTTCGTCAATGATTACAGTATTAATGCCTGCACAAAATTCTTTAAACTCCGTGCTGTGTTCGTTTTTTGCTTTTTTCTCAAGAACATTTAAACTCTGCCATGTTGCTATTGTGTTATATCTTCCGACTTCTTTACGGTCACCATAGTAAACACCTGTGTCTAGGTTACAAGCAAGAAAGTCTTCTTCTGTCTGTGTAACAAGACTTTTGTTTGGAACTATTGTCAGTGTTCGACCATATGGTTCGACCAGTTGGCACAGTGCCGCAGTTATGATGGTCTTACCTGCACCAGTGGCGATCTCTTGTATGCTTTGTGGATTGCTAATAAACTTGTTTACTGTTTCCACTTGATAGTCTCTTAATTCTATTGGTTGTCCGGCCATTGGATGGTTTGCCGGCCAGTTGATGTGTGCTAGATAATCTTTATCTATTGCATTAAATTCAAACTCGTGTTTTTCTCTTTCGTCTTTAAAATCAACATACACACCGCCTTCTTCTAATATGGGTAATATTTGATCAACAAGATTAAGATATGTTGTACCGCCCAAACCAAAGAAAGCAATCTTGCCATCCCATCTTCCTAACTTAACAGCAGGCAAATGAAATGCATAAGGAATTTGATATTTAAATTTTTGGTGTAGACGTTGTCTCCATTTCAAGTCTAAATTTTCAAACTTGACATTTACTTCGTCTTTTATTACCAATTTGCATGAACTCATATTTTGTCTATAGCACTTCCATAATTTGTATATGTGCTATAATACAATCTTTTATGAATATTTTCAAGCCATTTTCTTACAGTTTCTCCGTAAGGTGCATAAGAATTACTCACCCAACTCAAAGTAGTCAATGGTCTAATACCAGATCTTAACAAAGTTCTAGGTATTTTATTTCTTATAAAAATAATTTTTGTTTGTTTACCAATATACTTGTTCTTCTCTGAACGTTTATGCAACGTCTTTAATTCGTTATAAATGTTTGTTTTTTGCTCTGCAGTCATATTTAATTTATATAAATGTGAGTACGGATTATCAAAACTATCTAGATTATCAGTCGAGACCTCGTCATCGTGAGGATCTGTTATAGGATATTTTGCTAGGTCAAATCCCCAAGCAACTTGGTTATCAGTAATACCTTGTTCTGTAAAAGCATAAAACCAATTTGTTATTTCTTGTATGTCCTCAGGCGAATTAATTTCAGTTGTAGGAACGATTAGTGGAAACAAATCAAGTTCTTCACAAGCAGATAGTACTTGATTTTTACTCCAAAGCAATGGATCAATATGAACTTCTTTTGTTCTGGTAACTGCAATTTTTTCAGCGAGAGTATCCACTTTGTCAGGTGTAATAGGAATATGAAGTCCGAATGTTTTTAGACTGTCGACTTGTTGTAACAAAGGTTTAACTGTGATGTTATTCTTCCAATACTCCTGTAACGACTCTGGTGCATTTTTAAGTCCTAAATTTTTCTTTCCAACTACAACTTGTACATTTTTAAATTCTTTTCTTTGTTGTCTTATTTCATCAAAGTCGTCAAACATACTTTTATCAGTAAATTCAAAATCGTATCTTGTGCCAATTAAAGTCATATAGTATGCAACAACATCGGTATACTTTGCTGTCCATCGCTTTAATTCGCCGTCATATCTAAAATATCCTGTAGGTAAACCACGTTTGTCTTTTAAACAACGTATGAGTGCAATTAGTTTTTCACTGTAAGGAAATCTTATTTCTAATTCGTCCTGTCCTTCGTCGTTGATATATTTTTCAATTACTTTTGCATAGTCAATTTTTCTGAAAGGATCTCTCCAAACAGGATCATTACATAGATCAGTGACATCAATTTTGTACTTCTCAAATAATGTTTTGTACCTCTTTAGGATTCTCAATCCTAGCATGGCTTGTTTTTCAGTCCATGGATAATGGGTATTAGCCAACGAATTAATAGTTGCACGATCTTTGTCATGTGCCGCAAATCCTTCCCAAAAATGATCGTTATATGCTAATATTTCTATGCATTCTTGGACGGTTTGGGGTATTTTGTGAGTCGATAACATATGCCTAAATTCAGTTAAATACAGTTATATTACACACAATTATAACATAGATGGTAAAAAGGTCAACCGTATAAAATGAACAAAAGAAGAAAAATTTTGAAATTTAAAAAACACATGGACAAAGTGCTAAACAGACCTAGTACTCAAGAGCCATATTATACCAATATGCATGGTATTAATTCTTGGTACGACCACTATAATGCTGTGTTGTTTGATAATAAATTACCATACTTTGATGAAATTAAAATTAAAAGAATACATGGTGCATTAGGTCAAGTTGTATATACAACCTATAAAACAAAAGAAAGAATGTATGTTTTAGAAATGTTACCAAAATATCCAACTAAAAAAATGTTTTTAGAAACTCTTGTACACGAAATGATTCATTTATATCAAATGAAAATAAAAAACAATACAGGAAACCACAACAAGTTATTCTACAGTTTTAAAAGTAAACTTAATTTTTTAGGTCTAGAACTTTCTCGATAAACTCTGCATACGCCATTACCTTATGATTTTTATGAGGAATTACTTTTATATAATCTGGCGGAGTGTCATGCACAATAGTAAAATTACAATACGGTCTTCTTTTACAAATACTTTTGTATTGTTGTAACCACGGTTCAAAAATTGTATCGCTGTGTCGTTCGCCGTAGTTTTCAGTATCTTGATAGATGTTGTTCAATTGATTTTTTCCATACTCTCTAAAATCATATCCTAGCAAATAAATGTTTTTGTGTCCGTGCATACAAGCAGTCCAGAACGCGGCGTTACCCGATATCCAATGAGGATTATGGGGAATCAGATTTAACTTCTTATCAGATCTTGACATTTCAATTGCAGGCGCATAACAAGTTGTTTTTTCATACACCTTATCTTTAACAATCCTTTCAGACATGAATCGATCCACACTAAACAAATATGTTGGAACGAAATCTCTGTACAGAGCATTACAACCGTAAGTTTGTCCATTGTTGTGCAACCAATTCAGATCAAGTTTATCTTTTCTCGAAGGACCATTACCGATGCAGTATGCATTTCCTTCAGGAACTGCTTTTACTCTATCTTCCACCCATTCACGTTCTTCAATTTTTTTACCCTGACGAATCGTCATTTTGGCAATAATTTCCTCTCCTTGATACTGCGTCCATTCTATAGGTTCGTCAGGATCCGGTCTTCTGCCTATGTGAAATACTTGTTTCATGTTGCTATATCCATTGCTTTATAAAATGCCCAGTTGTTAATTAAACCACTAACTCCTAATGCATAATTTTGTTCTTGGTCAATATCTCTTAAAATTTTGTTTGCCTTGGCTAATCCTAATCCTGATTTGATTGGAATAATCAACGCATCAATTTCTTTGTCTTTCATTTTTTTAGCGGCCTGTACCCTATGCCAACCATCACAAAGCACATAATAACCTGTGTCCTTTATTGGTGCAACCAATATTGGATTTAATGGTTCTGATTGTTTTGCCAGTTTGTTTATCCAATCTCTTTTCTCTTTATTCAAAGGACGAGATGCACCAAGTCCTAACTCTGCTAAAGTAATTAGTTTATCAATATTAACAGTTATTGATTTTACTATTTTTTTATGTATCTTTCTTCTAGTCTTGCTCTTATTCTTGCCCATGGCGTTCCCTCTCTAAATTCTTCTGTGAACCATTCTGTATATGCTAACTGATTTGCCCAGTTTTGTCTAGCCGGCATTGCCGGGTGTAGTATGTCAGACAAATCAGTATTACCAACATCATGGCATAAACTTTTTTCAGATACAAACACAGGTATACCGTTTATCACTGCCTCCATGGCAGGATTTGAACTGTGATTAACCACTGCCCATGTAGATGATAAAATTTTTTTAAAGTCGGTATCGTCGTATGTGTTCCAATCTCTTTTAGGTAAATTTACTCTGACGTGCTTGTATTTGTGTTCTGGAAAATTATGTACAATATTTCGTGGATGCGGTCTAATTACAATAGGTTTGTCAGTGTATCTACGTATCTCTTCAATACAATTTTTAAAATATGATTTAAGACTTGGATTCTCTCTCCACTGATGACTATTGTGATGTTGTCCGCAAATTACAATTACATTACCCGTTTGATTCCACGGCCTAAACTGATGATTAAAAAGTGGCCAACGTTTGTCATCATAAGTTTGGTTTGCAAAATCTGCCTCTCTGTTGATTCCGTTTATACCTATTTTGAAAGATGAATTTCTACGTAGTCCGCCTACTTCTAGTACAACAACCGGTCGACCAGTGCCTCTAAACTTTTCCCAAATTTCTTTGTTTGGTTGCATACGTCCTTGCCAAAGCACAGACCAAATTACAGCAACATCGCAATTTTTATCCTCGTTAATATAAATTTTTTCGTTAGTGGATCTAAGATGATCTATTAGTGCGGCAAAGATAGGCTTCCCATTTAAACTTGAATACTCAGGGTAAAGTGCAATCCTCATTAATTTCCTTGCTCTCCTTTTGCAACTTTACTAATAATATCTTGTGCTTGTTTTGGATCAAAACCTGTTTTAGCAAACGGATCATAATTCTCAACAGACTTCCAATAATCTTCAGCACGATTTATTCTTAAATCTGTTGCTGAACTTTTACCTTTAACTTTTCTTTTGCCTTTCATGTGATCAACATAAGCACCTAATACACTATTAATAAAAACGTGATGTCCTTTTGCTCCTGCACCTTTGCCGATGTCGTATCCATCAGATGCTCCGACTTCTCGTAAGACTTGCCAAAAAACGTATGAGTCGTGCCATTCGAGGTGTCCAAATAATGTGTCGCTTTTGTACAAGTCAATCCATGTGTTAATAAATGTGTTAATTAGATAGTGTCTTCTATTATAACTTACCCATCCGCACTCTGGATATTTTTCTCCTCTTCCTAAATAATTTACTAATTTATCAACGGGTAATAAATTAAGAACAAAATCTTTTGGTATTGATCTAAAAGTGTATGTGTCGGCATCTAACCATAATACTACATCAACATCAATATTTTTAATAGCATGAGCCACAGCAAAAGTTTTATGTGCAAATCTCACTGCGTCCCATAAGAAAGAACCTTTGCCTTTATCGTTTTTTCCTGCTCGAGGATCTCTTCTCACACCTCCTTCTATTTCTTCTAACTCTCCGTTTGCAACTGGATCGTTTTTGTGTCTTTCTTTAAATGCAACTAGGTCCGGATTTTCTTTTTCTAAATCAACATACACAATTTTTTCGTGTTGTATTGGCGGTAATTCTTTTTCATAGTATACATACAACTTTACATCATCTGGCCAGTTTTCTATAAAACTTTCTATCATTCTTTTTCCGTAAGCCTCCCAACGATTTGGTGGGAAAGTTGTTATAACCGCTAATGATCTCATAGGTATTTCCTTTTGATAATTATATACATATTTAATGAAAAAAATCAAGGTACAAATTTTTAGAAGAACTGTTAAGGATCGTAGAAGAGGCGATTCTTACAAATTGCTGTATGATTTTGCAGAAGGTGTAAAAGCAGTTGGAGACGATGTTGAAATAGTAAACGAAGCAATGACCGGTCCAACACAGGACGGTGAAATGGAAATTACAGCACCAATTGGAGTTATGTTTGGCTATGGCGGAGATAGACAATTACATCACACTAAAGGTAGACGTCATATGCTGGTACAAAACGCAAAGAAAAAAGGCAGTGTTGTTATAACATTTGATGGAGGTCTTTGTTCTAGTTTTGGTAACACAGCAGGAGTACCCAATCACAGATATAGAGTAGCATTATGGACACCGATGCGTAATGGAAACTTTTTAGCAGATAATTCACCTAACGATAGATGGAAACAAATGCAAAGTTTGTTTAATATTGGAAATTACGAATGGCAAAAATCAAAAGCAGATGCACCTATTTTATTTGTATTGCAACCAAAAGATAATTGGAGCATGAACGAATTGGATCCAATTGAATGGTTTAATGATGTGTATAAAAAATTAAGACCGTTAACAAAAAGAAAATTTTTAATACGTCCACACCCAAATAATGTTGCATCAATGGACGAAAGAAGAAACGAATTTCCTAGTGATTGTGAATTAATTATTGGACAAAAACATTTTGCTGGTGATGAGAAAAAGTACTATAGATTCAACTTTCAAGACGCATTAAATAATTGTCATGCTGTTATTACTCACAATTCTACTGCCAGCGTCGACTCTTGCATTCGCGGAATCCCTACCTTTGTTACCTCAGATCTTGCAATTTGTTGGCCAGT
>CETI01010698.1_pt1 | contig 12004 bp, 6 predicted proteins | sample 361441 | NCBI WGS metagenome assembly CETI01 (sample SAMEA2622478, study PRJEB7988) | marine metagenome | biome: marine biome (ENVO:00000447); feature: deep chlorophyll maximum layer (ENVO:xxxxxxxx); material: "saline water (ENVO:00002010), including plankton (ENVO:xxxxxxxx)" | depth 90 m | reverse complement strand
CATACTCCAAGAAATATTCATGCAACTATAACATCAAATCATTTTAATAGATGGGATTGTTGGACACCATATGGAAATCATCAGAATGTAAGAGTATCTGACCCAGTTCCAGTAAATATTATGGGTACCAGTGAAGATTATACTAATAATGTTGATGAAGATAAGATTGAATGTACAGTAGGTGCTCTAAGTGGTGGTAGTGCTACAAGAGTGAATGCAGGTGCTGCTTCTGATGTTGGTGCAGGAACTTCAATATTCACTACATTTGATGCTACTGTGACCCCTGCTGTATATGAAGCAATTGTAAGAGGTGGAGATTTACGTCATGATCAAACTAATTATTCTACTGGTTATTTGCCAGTAGGCCCAGATTTATCTTCAGGAAGATCTGGAACACAATATTTCCAAATGAAGTTTGTTCAATCTGCAATTTCTGGATTTAATATTTCTTATACTGGATCACTAGCAGGTTGTTGGGTGTGTATGCCAAATAATCAGACTTGGATGGATGGATTGGATAATTATGGTGGTTGGGGAAATATGTTTGCAGCAGCACCGAATTCAGGTGCTCCACGAAATGCATTTCCTGGATGTTCTTCTGGTGGTGTTATGGATACCAATGGTGGAACATTTACCTGCACGTTTGGAACAGAAACATCATCCAATTCAACTGGTGATGAAGTGATTTTGGTTAGGTTTAAATTGACTTCTGGAAATTCAGTCAGCGATATCTCGTTCTCAGATACATAAGATAAGGAGAGGAAAAGTAAGTGCCAGCATCAACCGAACAAAAGGTAGATTTTCTATTAAAGAAAATTGGTTATAGTGCATCTAAAACGGGTGGAGTGGAAGGATCTTCTGGTACTGTTGATGGTACTAAAAAGAAACCATCTGAAGAGGCTATTCCATCCCCGTTAATTGTACCTTCTACAAGTTTATGGTCTGATAGTGTTAGTATACCTGCTACTCCTCCAGGATCGGATACATTTCCTGTTAAAGTTTATGCAACTGCTAGTGCTTATAGATTAACTGTTGATAATTCAGTTTCTGAAAGTCGTTCTTTTATTGCAAGATCTACTTATGGAAATCATACATCATCTATCGATGGTAATTGGATAGATTCCCAATTTGGTGCAGATTATGCAGTCAGAGTTTTTAAGGGTGATCCAAATAGTAGTGGAGTAGAATTATCTCAGGCTGGTGCAACTGGAAATGATACATGGTTTTTTGATTATTCTTCAGGTATTCTGAATTTCACTGGAACCGATAATCATGCTAGTCTTGGTGTAACAGATACTAATATTTACATTTTAGGATATCGATATACTGGTGGTGTAGGTGCAAAACCTCCTTCTGGTATTGGAACATTTTCAAGTCTTTATGTAACAGGTATATCTACTTTTGTAGGAGTAGTTGATATTAATGGTGGTGGTCAGGCAAATACATTCAAGGTAGAAGATTTAACTGCTGGTAGAGTTGTTCTTGCTGGCACAGGTGGAGAGATTGAAGATAGTGGTAATTTAACTTTTGATGCCAATTCAAATCTTACTGTAACTGGTGGGGTAAAGGTTACTGGTATTACTACATTAGGTTCTGTTGGTATCAGTACAGGACTAATTAGTGGTCCTGCAACCATGTATATCGATCCTGCAACTGTAGGTGACGATACTGGATTACTTGTTGTTAAAGGAAATCTTCAAGTCGATGGAACCCAGACTACGGTAAATTCCAGCACTATGACAGTGACAGACAAGAATATTGTCGTTGCTCAAGGTTCTGCGAATGATGCTGCTTCAGATGGTGCAGGTATTACTGTTGATGCTGGTAGTGACACTGATAAGACATGGAATTGGGTAGATGCCACAGATGCATGGACATCTTCTGAGAACATTCAGATTGCTGCTGGTAAGCAATTAGGTTTTGCGGATGATACGGATACTTATATTGATAGACCTGCTGCTGATACTATAAAATTTACTACTGGTGGAAGTGAGAGATTAAGAATTAATACTGATGGTAATACTAAGATTACAGGTGCATTAAATGTAACTGGACTCTCTACATTTACAGGTGCTATAGACGCTAATGGAGATTTAGATGTAGATGGTCATACAAATTTAGATAACTTAAGTGTTGTAGGTGTATCAACATTTACTACGCCAAATGGTACAGTTAGAATTGGTACTGCTGCCACTACATTAATTGTTGAAGGTGATACTAGAATAACAGGTATTCTTTCTGTTGGTCAGGGAACCATTACTCTGGATTCATCTACCAATAATGGTACAATGACCCTTGGTTCATTGACTCTCCACAGAGATAGTAGTAGTGGTGATGCTATCCTGATGAACACTGGTGGAGTATATAATCCATTTAGAGCATCTACTTATTTGATTGATGCAGTTAATGTAATTGATAATAGTAGGAACTTTAATGGTGCTATTGCTACATTTACTAGATTAAATGTTACTGGTATTACTACAGTTGCAACTTTTAATGTTGGTGTTAGTGGTCAAACATTAGTTGGTATTAATACCATACTTGATGAAGATAATATGGCATCAGACAGTGCAACAGCACTGGCCACACAACAATCCATCAAAGCATATGTTGATACTCAAGTAACAGCACAAGATCTTGATATTACTGATGGTTCTACAACAATTGCTATTGATCTTGATAGTGAAACTCTATCAATTTTAGGAACTGCGAATGAAGTTACCAGTGCTGCATCTGGAAATCAGGTTCAACTTGGATTGCCAGATGATGTAACTATTGCAAATGATCTCACTGTTGCTTCAAATGCTGGTATCGGAAGTCTTTCTGTAACGGGTATATCTACATTTAATGGTGATACTGGTTTCATTGGTGGTGGTGCTGGTATTACTTCTGCTTATTGGGATCAGTCTGCTGCTTCATTGAAGTTTAAAGATAATGTAAAGGCACAATTCGGTGATAATCAAAATTTATCAATTTACTTTGATGGAGACGATTCTTATATAAAAGATGATGGAATAGGACAATTATATATTCAAGGCGATGCTGCAATACACTTAACAAATTCAGCTGGAACTAAAAAATATTTCAGAGGAGTAAGTAACGGAGCTGCAGAATTATATTTTAATGGAACAGAAAGATTAAAAACTACTGGAACTGGTGTTGAGATAAGTGATGATCTTAATGTTGCTGGTGTATCAACATTCGTTGGTGAAACAAATATTGGTACTGGTGGAACAGTCTTTACTGCACTGGTTGGTGCAGCAGCATCTGTTGGTATCGGAACTGCAAATCCTGCTTATATGCTTGATGTAGCAGGTGCGATAAATAGTTCAACTGATGTTAAAATCAATGGAACTAGTGTTCTTAATTCCGCACTTGATGAAGCAGTCGCAATGGCAATCGCTCTAGGATAAAACATGGCAAATACCTTTAAATTAAAAACGAAAGCAAATGTAGGTGTAACAACAGTCGGTATTTACACTGCAACTTCTCCTGTCACTGCAACTGTTGTTATTGGTGTAACGATGGCAAATGTTTCTGGATCAAGTATTAATGTTGGACTTGGAATTACAAGACCTTCTGCATCTGGTGAAGATGTGAATCTTATGAAGAATATACCAATTCCTCAAGGATCTGCATTTGAATTTATGGGAGGCAATAAAGTCGTACTACAAACAAATGATACGTTAACCGCAGAGAGTGATGTTAATAGTAGTCTTGATGTTGCTTTGACAATAATGGAAATCACTTAAGAGGTAACAGAGTATGGCACTAACAAAGGTAGCTGGTGATATTCTGGATCCTGGTATAGTAGTTGCAGGTATAGTAACAGCAACTGGATTTTCTGGACCTTTTAGTAATGGAACGACAGGTACATTTAGTGGAGATGTTACCGTTGGTGGTAATTTAACTGTAAATGGAGATTATACAACATTAAACACAACTCTAAGAGAAGTAGAGATATTAAGAGTTGATACAAATAGTAGTACAGCAGCAGGTATAATTACACAGACAGGTGCAGGAGATATACTAAACTTATTTGATGGAACTACAGAAGTCTTTAAGGTTGCTGATGGTGGTCAAACAACGATTGCAACAACAGGTTATCCACAGTTAATTCTAAAAGATTCTGACTCAAATAGTCCTAGTGATACAAATGGTATTTCTTTAAGATCAGCAAATAATACAGAATATGGATTTATTGGACAAACAGAAAGTGGTGGTCATTCTCTTTTCATAAAGACTGTAGCTACAACAAATCCAATAAGATTACAGGTTAATAGTACAACACGATTTGAGGTTGGAAATACTGGTGGTTATGTAACAGGGCTTTTAGATGTCACGGGAAATGTTAATGTAGGTGATACTCTTTATGTTCCAGATAAAATAATTCATAAGGGTGGAGATGATGATACATCTATTAGATTCCCTGCTGCTGATACAATTCAGTTTGAAACTGGTGGAACTCAAAGAGTAACGGTTAATAATACAACTGGTGTTAATACATTAGATGTTTTGGGTGGTGCCAGAGCAGATTACTTTGTTGGAAGAAGTAATCAATCAGCTCCTACTGCTGATGCTGCAATGTATAGGGCAGCAGATAATACACTTGCATTCTCAACTGCAAATACAGAAAGACTTCGCATTTCATCAGCAGGTAATGTCGGTATCGGAACTGATAATCCTCATCAGAAATTACATATTTCTGCTACAAATCCAATAATTAAATTTACAGATACAGATGTTGATGAATCATCATTTATAAGAGGAGCTAGTGGTAACTTATATTTTGATACTGATAACACTAATCGTGATATTATTTTCAGATCAGGTAACAGTTCAGCAGCTGAAGTTGCAAGAATAACTGGTGACGGTAAAGTTGGTATCGCAACTCCAACTCCAGCAACGACTCTGGATGTTCAAGGTGATATGGCAGTTGCCTATAATGCAACTCATGCACTTCGTTTTTATACTCAACCAAGAAATAACTGGTCATCTATAAGCAATACTGCTACAGATGGTAATGCGAATTTATCATTTAAATCCTCACAAGGTGAGGCAATGTTTATTACTTATAGTAGGTTGGTGGGTATCGGAACTGATGATCCAGGATATGAATTACATGTATGGCCTGACGGAGCAACTAGTAGTGGTCAGATATGTGCTCAATCAAATGGAAATGATACCTTTGCAGAGTTAGTTTTAAAGACTGATGGTGGAACTGGTAGTATTTGGAGAAACTCTAGTGCCAAAACAACTTATGGTGGAGCAAATTCACTAAACATTTATCAGAGTGCTGCTGCTCCTATAGTATTCTTTACTGATGGAAATAATGAAAGACTTCGTATAACTTCTGATGGAATCACAGTAACAGGAGAAGTAGCAGCATCACAAGACTATCCAAACTATCGACCAACATTAGATCTTAACTTTACAGCAGTCAAGAAATTAGATCCAAGAATTACATATACTAGAATTGGTCCTGCATCATACATTGATGAGTTTGGTAAAGTGGTATTGGTTGGTGCTAATACTCCAAGATTTGATCACGATCCAGCAACAGGAGAGTCTAAAGGATTATTGATTGAAGAGACTAGGATTAATCTAATTCCGTGGAGTTTTGATGGTGGAAATTGGTCTACAGGTAGTGGTGGAAATACAGTTACTAGAAATGCAGGTACTGCTCCAGATGGAACAGAAACTGCTACAAAAGTATTATCTGCAAATAATGATATAGATGTTAACACACAACTTGGTAATGCTGGTCCAGGTCTTACTGGTCAGATAGCAATATCAGGATCTACTGCATATACTCTTTCTATATGGGCTAAAGCAAGTACAACAGCACAAGTTGGTAATAACTTTAAGGTAAGATGGAAACGTGTTCAAGGAGATTCAACTTTTGCTGAAACTACTTTTGCTCTTACAGCAGATTGGAGACGTTATAGTACCACTGCAACAACTGCAGCTAATAATACTACGGTTGCGTGTTATATTGGAGGAGTTAGTGGTAGTGAAGCATTAATTTGGGGTGCTCAATTTGAAGCAGGTGCTTACTCAACTTCAAATATTTCAACTCGTGGAGCATCAGCAACTCGTGGAGCAGAAACTGTAACTATAGAAGGAGAAGAGTTTTCTGATTTTTATAATCCCGTTGAATCGACCATAGTAGTCAACTATACTCATCCAAATGGTGTAACCAGCAGCAATCTTGGAGGTGTTGCCAGATTATACAGATTTCGTGCAGTTGGTGGAAATGATACTCGTATTGACTACGTATCTAATTCAGGAAATGAACCATACATCGCAAAAGATGCTGTTGCTGTCGCAAATATAAATAACGGACAATCAACTGTGTTTGATGGTGGTGTGAATAGAACCGCAGTTAGAGTTAAAGAAAATTCATTTGCGTCATCCTTTAATGGTTCATCAGCTGTGGAAGACACAAGTGGAGCATGGAATCCAACTAATGCTATCACAGAGGTGGTTTTAGGAAGTCAAGATTCATCTGGAGGAAATCCACTTAATGGACATATACAAAGGTTTATGTATTACCCTGTAGGACTTCCAAATTCACAGTTAGTCACTCTGACATCATAATAAATATCACAGGAGAGAAATAACTAATGCCTAATCTAGTCGGAATCGGAAATAGTCAAGTACCAACCAACGCAATGTTGGGTGGATTGGCGTACCAAGATTCTGTTGGTGAAATTAATATTGATGAAATAAAAGCAAAGACTGCTGATACTGCAGTAGATGTGTTTGTATATGATACTCGTAAGGATTCTGATGGTGGTGCATGGAGAAAAAGAACAAGTCATACTTCTTGGTATAATGAAGGTGTAAGTCAACAAAGAGGAGCAAGAAAAGAATTTCCTGCAGTTGCAATACTTGTTGCTTATAATAATGGATTAATAATATATGATGGTGATGACCCCAATCTACCTATGTGGATGGAGATTTGGCAGTATCAGAATAATTCTAGTGGTAACACCAATTGGTGGGGTGGAAGTGGTAATGCCACTTCTGTTGCTGCGATAAATGGAACAGTCGTTTTGGGTGGATCGGGAACAAGAAATCTTCATTTTATCAACGACAGAATGAGTTTATTTTATACTGCAGCAAGTGGTAATTATACTCAATTTGGAGGAATATCAGATAGAAATATTGCATATACTTCTTGGTCTGCGTCTGACGAGTATTATGCTCAACTTCTCAATGCTGGCGTGAATGATGTCGCAATGACTATATTACCAAACGCACCGATTGATGCTAATACTGGACTTCCAATACCTACAATTGCTGTTGCGACTGATGGTGGTTTATCAATTATTAATCATTCCGTTGAAGTATTTCATTATACAAGAAGTGGTGGTACTGAATTTACTGGGTCAGTTGCTTTTGATGAAAATAATGATTTGATTGTTTCTTGGGGAACTGTTGCTGCTGGATGGAGACATATATCAAGATTTACAGAACCATTTGCAACTGATACTTCTTTTGATACTGGTCAAGGATATCTTGCCACTGATTTGGGACTTGGTGGATCTGCTGCTGGCGGTAGTTCAGGTGCTGTAAAAATCTCTAATAATGGAAGAGCTTTTGCAATTGATTATGACGGTAAGGTAAGTGATAGATTGGGACTATTAGATTTAGTTGATGGTTCTACATCAAAAAGTTTAGGTGCTTTTATTGATAGTAGTGCCAATAGTGGATGGTGTGTTGGTGATATTACTCGTGCATGGCTTTGTAGCACTGATACAACTAATGTAACTGGATCTCAAAAAATTACGAATGGAACTTTTGATTCTAATGTAAATAATTGGACTAATGCTAGTAATGGTACTAAATCTCATGTTAGTGGACAATTAAGAGTTACATCAGGTGCTGGTGGATATGCAAGTGTTTATCAAGCAGTGACACTTGTAGTTGGAACAAGATATACAGTGGAAGGATATGTACATGCTGGTACTGCTTTGAATGGAGCAGAGATGTTTATTTCAACAAGCACTGCTGTTAATAGTGGTAGTGCTTCTGGTGCTAGTGAGCTTGTTCCATATGGTAATTGGAAATCAATTCATATAACATTTACTGCTACTGCTACAACAATGTATGTGCATTGTCAGCCACGGGCATATAATGCAAATGAATACTCATCTTTTGATAATGTTTCACTTAGGGAAGCAGAAGATGATATGTCTATTAATAAAAAAGGAATTTGTGTATATGGAACAGTACCAAAACAAGTTGTTGCTAGTGGTGCTGAATTAGTATCTTACGGTCCTTTCAGTAACAGTAATTATCTCGATCAATTATTTGATGAAGATTTTGAGTATGGAACAGGTGATTTTAGTGTATCATTATGGTTTAAAACTACTGGAACTGGTATTGAAACATTCCTGCGTAAAGGTATTGGTGGTAGTGATTATGGGGCTTTTGAAGCATATATGCATACTGATGGTGGTGCAGGTAGAATTAGATTTGTACTTAAAGATAATGACGGGAGTAGTTATACCATATGCCAATCTGCCCAATCAGGATGGAATGATGGATATTGGCATCATTATGTTGGTGTAAGACAAGGTGCTTTACTTAGACTTTATCTTGATGGTAGATTAAATAATTCTGCTGAGACTGATGTAACACATAGTGTGGCTTGGGCTAGTATGAGTAGTCATTTAACAGTTGGACGTTCTAGTTCTGCTGCTAATCCAGCAACAAATACTTATTTGACACTTGTGAAAATAGCAGGAGATGCACCAACAGATGACCAGGTTAAAAAGATTTATAATGATGAGAAAAGTTTATTTGAACCGAATGCTAAGTGTACATTATATGGATCTTCAAATACAATAACTGCGGTAGCATATGATGATTCAACTGACACTGTATATGCTGGAACATCTGCAGGACGTAGTGATTTCTCTGGTCTAACTAGAATAAATAATACAACAACAGCAGTTACGACTGCTATAGCGGTATCCAATGAACTTGTAGCAGAGCAATAGTATGACAGTAAGAGTATCAAAACCAGCAATTAATTTAAGAGAGAAGGTATCAGAACTTGATAAACCTGTTGGTGTAAAAGGATCTGAATTAATGAAATCAGAGACTTCTCAAGAAGCAAGAGATCTTATCGGTACTAACCATAAGAACTTATTCATTAATGGTGATATGAGAATAGATCAAAGAGCTTATGGTGCTGTATCTACTCCTTCTGGCACTGGTTTTACATCTGTAGATAGATGGAAAGCAGTTATAAATCCAGGATCTAAATTTTCAATGCAGAGAAAATCTGATGGAACTGTTCCTGGTTTTCCTTATTATATGAGACTAACTTCATTAGCTGCTACTACTCTTGGATCTAGTCAATATCAATTATTTTGGCAATCAATTGAATGTAGAAATATATTTGATCGAGCTGGATTTGGTTATGCTGATGCAAAACATTTATCCCTATCTTTTTGGGTTAGATCAAGTGTTCCTGGACCATTCTCAGGTGCTTTGGAAAATTGGGGTCAAAGTCGTGCTTATGTTTGGCAAGTTGATATTAATAATGCAAATGTTTGGGAATATAAGACAGTACATATTCCACCATGTACTGATGGTGATTGGCAAGTAACTTCAACTAATGCAGCATATTTTATGTTCAGTCTGGGAACCACTCTTAGTGGAACACCAAATTCTGGGTGGGTAAGTGCTCAGAAGTTAGGATCAAATAGTGATATTAGAAGAATTGGAATAAATGGTGCAACGGTAGATTTGACTGGATGTCAATTAGAAATTGGAAGAGTAGCTACTGAATTTGAACATCGTCTGTTTACTGAAGAACTTCTATTATGCCAAAGATATTATGAGAAATGGGGAGAGAGTCAGTACTCTCATCTTACTACTGGTACTGGTACTGGTAGAGGAATGTTGATAGGATGTTACAGTCCTGGTACTTCTGGTGTCGCAAATGCTGGTAGATTTTTTGGATGGTTACCAATGGCAACACCCAAAAGGACGAGCAGTCCAACAGTTACTGAAAATTCCATTTTGGTTGAACATACTAGTTTAGGTAATAGTTCTCATGTTACTCAAATTGGACCTTATATGCCAAATAATGGTCCTGGATTAACTATAGAGGTAAATACTCTTGGTGGATATGGTGTTTCTGGTGATCCATACCACTTAAGTTTTTATAAACCTAATACTAGTGCTGGTAATATTCCATACATAGCAATAGATTCGGAACTATAAATATGGCAAAATATAAAATTACTGGAGAGAATTCCGATCAAGTAAGACTAGTTAATGACGATGGGTCTGTAACTGTTTTTAGTAAAGGAAGTTGGCAATATGTGGAATTCGTTAATGAAGTTAAGGGAAAAGGTTATTCTATTGTAGAAGGACCAACTGTTGGCGTTACTACTGCATATAATATATCACGTCAGGCAGAGTATCCATCTATTGTGGATCAATTAGATAAGATTTATCATGATGGTGTTGATGCATGGAAAACAGACATCAAAATAATTAAGGACAAGTATCCTAAATCTCAAGTAGGTGTTACTACAGTAGCAGAAGTTCCTGATTGGGTTCAGACTGAAGTGAATGTATTAATAAAGAATGACTATCTTCAGGCTGTTGAAAGACTTAAGCAACCAAGAGTTGCTCTTGGTAAAAAAGTATTAGTTGCTGATAATTATTGGGATCCAAATCAGAATAAAGTAATAGAAGGTAGCAAGTATACCTATATAAATGTTCCTTCTACCAATGATTCTCTTGTTGTGAGTGATGAAGCAGAAAGAGATTCTGCACAAGCAACTATTGACAAGACTCCTCAGTCTATTATTGATTCAATAAATACTTAGAAAAGTAGGGTACTATGCCATATCTTGGTCATCCTCCATCTACAGGGGAAGAAAATAACTTTAAGATACTCGATGATATCTCATCATATACTTTAACATTTGATGGGTCAAGTTCTAGTGTAGTTTCTACTTCAGATGAGACAATATATTCATATAACCATAGATTTGTACAAGGACAGAGAGTAACATATAATAACGGTGGTGGTGGAAATATTGCTGGATTGACTAGTGGTACAGTTTATTATATTATTAAGCAAGATCATAATAATATTCAATTAGCAACGAGTGCTGCTAATGCTGCATCTGGAACCGCAGTTAATATAACAGCAGTTGGAACAGGAGCATCTCATACATTAAATGTTGCTTTTGATGGAACAAATACAAAATTCAAAGCAACTCATACAACTGGACAAAAAGCAAGAATAACAAGAGGTGCTCAATTAGTTCTTTCTATTAATGGTGTTATTCAACAACCACATGATAGTTCAACTCCTTCAACTGGATTTGGATTTGATGTAGACGGAACAATTATATTTTCAGAAGCACCAGCATCAACAGATGCATTCTGGGGTCATATACTAACAAATAATAATGTTACCTTTGATATATCAGATAACAAGATAGATCATTTTACTGGTGATGGATCAACTTTAGCTTTTACACTTTCAAAGTCACCACCAAATAATGAAAATATACTGGTAACTATTGATGGTGTTGTTCAATATCCTAATGATAGTGCTGGAAATATAAGATCATATTCTACTGCTGCAAATGTTATAAGTTTTACAAGTGCTCCTGGTAGTGGAACAGCAATAGAAGTAAGACATATTGGATTTGCTGGTGCTACATCTGGTGGTGGAGGTGGAGTAACTGGTTTCTACGGAAGAACTGGTAATGCTGTATTAAAATCAACAGATCATATTACCACAGGTAATATTGTTGCTGGAGTTGTGACTGCAACTAATGCTGTTATTACTGGAGATTTGACAGTTAATGGAACCACTACAACATTAGATACTGATCTAATGGGTGTAGATAAGATAGAAGTAGCAGCAAATAATACAACAGTAGCAGTAGCAGTAACTCAAAGTGGTGCAGGAGATTTATTACGTTTATTTGATTCTACAACAGAAGTATTAAGAATC
>CETI01056733.1_pt1 | contig 12013 bp, 12 predicted proteins | sample 361441 | NCBI WGS metagenome assembly CETI01 (sample SAMEA2622478, study PRJEB7988) | marine metagenome | biome: marine biome (ENVO:00000447); feature: deep chlorophyll maximum layer (ENVO:xxxxxxxx); material: "saline water (ENVO:00002010), including plankton (ENVO:xxxxxxxx)" | depth 90 m | reverse complement strand
TCGTGGAAGGTCTATATTAGCAACTTTTTTAGTCAATCCTATAACTTGTTTGGTATAACCATATTCATTGTCATACCAGCAATACAAAGTAAGTCTTTTGTCGCTTGTTATAGTAGCTTGTGAGTCAATAACTGAAGCAAATGAGCTTGAGTAAAAATCTGTTGAGACAATTTCAGGTGAATTAACAAAACCGATAATTTCTCTATATTTTGAATGAAATGCTATACCTCTTAAATAGTGATTAACATCATCATTTGTAACAGTGTTATTAAGTGATAATGACAAGATTGCTAAACTAACATTTGGTGTTGGAACACGTATTGCATTACCTGTAAGTTTTCCATCTAATTCAGGCAAAGCCTTTGATACTGCTTTAACAGCACCCGTTGTTGTAATTACCATATTGAGGGGTGCTCCTCTGCCCCTACGGTCACCTTTATGAAAGTTGTCAATTAAATTTTGATCATTGGTATAGGCATGAACTGTTTCTATATGACCGCTTTCAATGCCATACTCATCATTTATAACCTTTAAAATAGGAACAATTGCGTTGGTAGTACATGAAGCTGCTGAAATTATGTTATCTCCATCATCTAAAATATCATCATTAATACCATGGACAATATTCTTTAAATCTCCTTTAGCAGGTGCTGTTAATATAACTTTATTAGCTCCTGATTTTATATGTTTAGACAATTCTTCTTTATTTCTCCATACACCAGTATTATCTATTACTATTGGATCTTTTATGCCATGATTAGAATAATTTACATCTTCTGGTTGTGAAGCATAAATAACATTTACAACATTTCCATTAATAATTAAATTTGAATTATCCTCATCAACTCGTACTGTTCCATCAAATGGACCATGAACTGAATCTCTAGTTAATAAACTAGCTCTTTTAAAAATATCATCATCAGAACCTTTTCTAATAACAATTGCTTTTAGTATGAAATAATTACCCGGTCCTGTTGTTTGGGTCATCATTCTAGCTAAGAGCCTTCCAATTCTCCCGAAACCATATAAGACAATATTTTTAGGTTCTTTAGGTCTATTTGATTTTTTGTTAATAACTGAGCTTAATTCAGAATTAATATAATTAGCTACCTTTGATTGATCGTCTTTTATTTCATTAAAGAATGGGCATTTTACGGCTATCTCACCAATATCAATTTCACAATCCTTAAGATCTAAAGTGCTTATATGTTGAATCATTGGGAATGTTTCAGATTCACTCAGCTCGTTATTGTCAGCTTGTCTAGCAAATCTATGTGCTTTCATGATTGATACTGGAGACTCATTTACTAATGATTTACCATAAATCATTATATTAACTCCGTTACGATAAAGAGAACCTATTAGTGGAACCATTAATTCTGCAAGAGCCTCTCTCCACTTCCAATCGCCAAAAGAATCTTCAGGTAAAATTCTTTTTTGCCTCTTAGTTGATTGAAAATTTATATCTTTTTTATCGCTCATTGTTTAATTATAAGTATATTTATTTAAATAACTAAAATTAACTAGCAAATTTTTTAAGATGGTAGTCAGAATTACCAAACAAAGCATCAATTGAAACCATTTTTTTTAAATAATGGCCTATCATCATCTCTTCACTAACGCCCATCCCACCGTGAAGTTGAACGGCATCTTGGGCTGATAATTTACCTGATCTTCCAATTTGAGATTTAAGTGCAGACACATGTTTGTATTTATCTTCAGAATTAGAATCAACTTCAAGCATTGCTTTAAATAACAAAGATTTAGCTAGTTCACTTTCAACAAACATATCAACCATTCTATGTTGTAATACTTGAAAGTTTGATATTGGTTGACCAAACTGTTCTCTGCCTTTTGTGTATTCTAGTGTCTTTAAATAACATGACTCCATACAACCCACAGCTTCAGCACTCACACATAATGTAGCTAAATTTATAGTTTCATTAATTAATTTAATTGCTTCTAAATCTTCTGCAATTATTGAATCATCATCGATCTTTACATTCTCAAATGAAATTTCTGCACAAGATTGATCATCTATTGTTTTAAAGGAATTTATAGAAACACCTTTTGCGTTTGAATCTATAACTACTAAAGTTAATTTTTTATCTTTAGTACAAGTAACTATTACTTTATCAGAATTACCACCATTAAGAACTAATGTCTTAGTACCATTTAAAATATTATTATCTAAGATTGTATCAGAACTTAAAAAATCATAATTTTTATTTGCTTCTGCATAAGCTAATGAAATATGCATATCACCAGTACAAATTTTTTCAATTAATTCATTTTTCTTTGAATATTTTGATTTATCTAACAATGTTCCAGACAAGACTACTGTAGATAAATATGGTTCTATTACTAATGCTTTACCAAACTCTTCAAATAAAACTGATAATTCAACAGCGCCAAAACCTAAGCCACCATTTTCTTCAGAAAACGCCATAGATAGCCAGCCTTGTTCTGCAAATAACTTCCATACATTTGTATCAAAATCATTTGAAGATTTAACTATTTTTTCTCTTGTATAAAAATCATATTCTGATTCACAAAACTTTTGTATTTGCTCACGAAGCATAACTTGTTCTTCAGTATAATTAAGATTCATTTTTATACGCCTAAGACAAATTTAGAAATAATATTCTTTTGAATTTCGTTGCTTCCGCCATATATTGAAGTTTTTCTTAAATTTAAGAATGCTGACAAACTATTTGCAGCATAATCAGGCCCCGCTGGTTTATCGTTGCTTGCATATCCATGAGGTCCAGGATACATAATTGCATATTCACCAGCTGCTTCAACATATAATTGTGAAATATTTTGTTGCATTTCAGTTCCTTTAATTTTTAGAATTGATGATTCAGCTCCAGGATGGCCGCCATTCTCAAGAGCTGATAACAATCTTAGCTCTGTTATTTCAAGAGCTGATAGTGAAACCTCCAACTCGTGTATCTTTTTATCTAATTCAGGATTTTTTAGCTTAGATACAATTTTTTTAAGTTTATTAAGTTGCCTCATAGAAGCGCCCACAGAAGCTATCCCAAATCTTTCATGTGCAAGTAAAAATTTTGCATATGTCCACCCCTTTCCTTCCTCACCAATTAGATTTTTAACAGGCACTTTAACATCAGTGAAAAATACAGAATTAACTTCATGTTCACCATCAATTGTAATAATAGGTTTAACTTCAATTCCTGGTGTTTTCATGTCAATTAATAAAAATGAGATGCCTTCTTGTTTAATTCCACTATTATCTGTTCTAACTAAACAAAAAATCCAATCTGCATGTTGAGCTAATGTTGTCCAAGTTTTTGAACCATTAACAATATAATGATCGTCTTCTAATACTGCTTTAGTTTTTAATGATGCTAAGTCAGAGCCTGATCCTGGTTCAGAATATCCTTGGCACCACCATGTATTAAAATTTAGTATATCGGGTAAATATTTAGCTTTTTGTTCATCATTGCCAAATGTCCATATAACTGGAGCAACCATACTCACTCCAAACGCAAGCAAAGGCGGACAACCTGCTAAACCAAATTCTTTATTAAATATATATAGTTGTGTAGCGGACCAACCTGTACCACCATGTTCAACAGGCCAGTTATAACCCATCCAACCCTTTTCTGATAGAGCTTTGTGGAAATCAATTTGATCTTGTTTATTAATAGTTATCCCATTATCTGTCTTTTCCTTAATATGTTTTGGATAACCACCATTATTTAACCAGTCTCTAATCTCATCTCTAAATGCTATTTCATCTTTAGTAAAATCTATATCCATAATTTATAATTAATTAATTTTGATTGAATAAGGCAATCATTATACACAAGTAGATAGTTAAAAAAAAACATAATATTTTTATAAATATTAAATAGATTTTCACTGTCATAATAAAAAAATGTTAATCTCTAGGTAAATGGGAATTAAAAAAATTTTAGGTCTAGTATTATTATTATTTAACATAGGGTTGTTATCAAACACCACCGAAATAAATGAATATAATATTGAAATAATTATATTTAAATACGCAAACAATCAATCCGCTGAGTTATTTGAATCTGAGTTACAGATTCCTGATGAAAAGGTAATAGAATTTTATAAACCTAACTTATATATAAACAAGTCAGCATTAAATAATTTTTCAAAAAATAATACATTTTTCACAAACCTTTTTAAAAATATAACACCTAAATATTTAAATTCTGATGAAGATAACTCTATAAAAACAATAACAAATCTAAATCCAAAGAACTGGTTTAGAGAAAATAATAATCTTGATATCTTAAATAAAATTAAAGGTCAGATCATTAAGGATAAAAATTTAGAATTTATAGATTCAAAATCATGGATTCAAGGAATTGATGATTATAAATCAAGTAAATTTTTATATGAAAACAACAAATTAAAAAATTATGGTTTTTATATAAAATTATACAAAAAAAGATTTATACATGTTCAAATTAAAGCTTTTATTGGTTCAAATAACGAAGATACTGAAATAATACCTGTTAAAACTCATATCAAAGAATTAGAAAAAAAAATATATTTAAATGCTAAAAATATAAATAACTATGATCTAAATATAAATTATCCTAAAGATATAGATAACATAATAATTAATAATGACAGTGAGATTGATGAATTTATTCTTGATAGCGATTTAAATATTTATATAGATGAGGAAAGGAGGATCTTTAATGAAGAAATATATCTATTTGATCACCCAAATTTCGGAATTATATTGTCTTTAAATCAAGTATGATTATTTATAATAAGCATTGTCATCAATTGAATGGTCAGTCAAATCTTTTACAGCCTTAACTTCAGGTATTTGTTCTATAAGTGTTTTTTCAATTCCATCTTTTAGGGTTACATCTACCATTCCACAGCCTTGACATCCTCCACCAAACTGAAGAACTGCTTCGCTCTTATCATTGAATTCTACTAAACTAACTTCACCACCGTGTGAATCAAGCATTGGATTAATTTCGTTATATATAACATAGTTAATTCTATCTTCAATGGGGCTATCAGGTGAAATATTTGGTAGCCTTGCATTTGGAGCTTTTATAGTTAATTGTCCACCAAATGTATCATTATCAAAATTAACCTCAGCATCTTTTAAAAATGGGATACTTCTCTTTTCTAGATTTACAGTTATTAAATCAAGATTAAGAATCATATCATCTGGCATTGCTTCATCTGGTTTACAATATGCTAAACAGGTTTCAGCTTTTGGGGTACCTGGATCTGCAATAAATATTCTAATTGATAAGTCTGTTTCATTCTTATCTAGAATGAGTTGAGAAAGGTACTTTTCAGCAGATTTAGTTATTTTAATAATATTGTTCATATTTACATGTGGTTATATAGAATTATAAGTTCATTTTTTGGAATAAGAAAAAAAAATGATCTATCAGAGGATCTTAAGAATCTAACATTCCAAAAAATTATTATTCTATTTTTAACTCTTAATATAATATTTATATGTATAGTTCTACTAATTACAAGCATAATTATTAAATCTTAATGAATAAATTTGATAGATTTTCTAATAATATTTCTGAGTATTATTCAAATCATATTGTTACAAACTTAAGTCCTTCTAATGGATACAGATACCGTTGTGAATTTGGATACTATAACGACTCATACATAATGCATAAAAATGGCAAAAAATTATATTTAGAGAAATTTGTTAATGCTGCGAGTTGTATCCAAGAATTAATGCCTAAAATATTAAATAAGATTAATAATAATGAACATTTAAAGGAAAAACTTTTTCAAATTAATTTTAGGTCTAATGTTAAGGATGACGTAATATTAACTCTAATCTATCATAAAAATATCGATAATAATTTAATAGAAATTATTAACGATATATCAAAATATTTAAAAATAAATATTAATTTAAGGTCTAAAAATTATTTATATTCAACTAGATCAAACTACTTAATTGATTATATACATAATGACGAATTCATAGTTTATCAAACAGATAATTGTTTTTTTCAACCAAATAAATTCATGTTGCCTAAAATGATAAATACGGCTATATCTATAATTAATAACCCTATAGACTTGCTTGAGCTGTATTGTGGTGTTGGCACATTTACCTTACCTTTATCTAAAGTATTTACTAAAATTTTAGCAACAGAGAATGATAGAAATTCAATAAAATGTCTAAATAAAGGAATAATAGATAATAATATTAATAATATTTCAAATGCTAGATTGTCATCAAATGAAGTTTCTGAGCTTTTCATGGGTAAAAATTTTAGAAGAATGGGTAATATTAATTTATCTGATTATGATTTTTCGCATGTTTTAGTTGATCCGCCAAGGTCAGGACTGGATGATAAGACTATAGAGATAATAAAAAAATTTAAAAATATTATTTATATTTCATGCAATCCTAAATCATATATTAAGAATATTAGATCTTTAACAAGTCACACTATCGAATATGTTGAATTATTTGATCAATTTCCAAATACAGATCATTTAGAAATTATTTCTTTATTAAGAGCTAAGTAATTTTAAAATCGTCAGAAAGTTTTTTCATTTCTTTTCTCAACACAAACATAGCTATCAAGTTTGGTATTGATACAAGGGCTACAACTACATACGCTATGTTCCATACGACAGTGGTATCAATCACCGCAGCAAGAATAAAACATAAAACATAAAAATTTCTATACCAGACTACGCCTTTTTCACCAAAAATATATGCAGTTGATCTGTCACCGTAATAACACCATGTAATTGAAGTTGAAAAAGCAAATAATAACAAAGCAATAGCAACTAACTTGCCACCATATTGACCAAGAATACCTTGTGAAAAAGCTTTAGCAGTTAATTCGGCTGAACTTACTAAAGATTTACCTTCAATAACAACTTGTTCACTTATTTTTCCATCTATGATATTTAATGTGCCAATGTATAAATTTGAATTAAGATTAGTAACAGTTATATCTTCTGCAATTGATCTAGAATGTATGACGGTAATGTTATCTGCAACCAATCTTCCATCTATTACTTCTATTGATCCAGAAAATTCATTTACATTTGATTCAATAGATTGAACATATTTTGTTAATTCGGCAATATGATCAGGATAAATGTAGTTACCATCATCATTTTTTTCATCGCTATAAATACCCTCAAGTATTACCATATCAGTCTTAGAGAATGTTGTATCAAATTTTTGTGTCCATACTCCACTAGATAAAATAACTAGTGCTGTAACGCTACAGACTACGATAGTATCTATAAATGGTTCTAAAATTGAAACTACGCCTTGGTCAATAGATTTATTTTTTGATGAGGCATGAGCAATTGGTGATGAACCTTGACCCGCTTCGTTAGAGTAAAGTCCTCTTGCAACACCATACTTAAGACTCATTGCAAAACTTGCACCCAAGAAACCTCCAACTGCTGCAGAGCCAGTAAATACCTGTGAAAAGATAGCAGTAAATGATGGAATGATGTTTTGATAATTTTCTACCAAAATAATTAAAGCACCACCAAAATATATTATTCCCATTATAGGAATAATTTTACTTGCAACAGATGCAATTCTTTTTATACCTCCAATGATGATAACCCAGAGTAATGCTCCTAAGAATAATCCTGTAAATAGTTTTGGAACAGAAAACTCAGTATTCATAACTAAAGCTATGTTATTGATTTGAGGCATATTTCCTGAACCAATAGCAGTGATCATCATCAAAAATGCAAATAATATAGCAACCCACTTCATATTCAGGCCTTGTTCAATGTAATACATTGGGCCACCAGAAATTGATCCATCTTTAAGTTTGGTTCTATATTTATGACCTAACGTTACTTCGACAAACTTAGTTGTCATTCCAAAAATTGCAGTAATCCACATCCAAAATATAGCAGCAGGTCCTCCTGTCCATATTGCTAATGCAACACCACCAATATTACCAGTGCCAACAGCACCTGACATAGCCGTTGTAAGAGCCTGAAATCCTGTTGTTTCGCCTTCAGAATCAGATTTATTTTTACCAGATACAATTTTAAATGCGCTTTTAAAATATTTAAATTGAGGAAAACCAAGATAAATAGTAAAAAATATACCTGTACCAATTAGCAACGCAGGGAACCACCATGAGCCGCTTAAATTTGAATCTAAAAGAATTAAAAAGTTATTAAATTGTTCCATATTAATATTCTGAGAATTTTTTGATCAAATCAGTATAACCGCCTATTAACTTATCATCTATAAAAATCTGTGGAACTGTCCTTGCTTGAGGGTTTCTTTTTAACATTTCATCAAAAATATTTGGATCATCTGCACTATAAACCTTATATATTATCCCCTTTGAGTCAAAAAAATTCATTGCCATATCACAGTAAGAACAATTAGATTTAGAATATATTTCAACTTTTTTATTCATAAATTAATTATAATAAAAAAATGTCATTATTTAACCTAAAAAATAAATCTATATTAATAACCGGTTCATCTAGAGGAATAGGTAAATCAATTGCTAATCATTGTGCTATTCATGGAGCAAATGTAATTATCTCAAGTAGAAAATTAAACATGTGTGAACAAACAGCTGATGAAATTAACAATAATGTTGAGAAAAAATTAGCTCATCCAATAGCTGCTAGCATTAGTGATGAAAATCAATTAAATGAACTCGTAACAAAGACTAAAGAAAAACTAGGAAAAATTGATGTACTTATATGTAATGCGGCTACAAATCCTTTCATGGGTTCAATGCTTGATATGCCAAATGATAAATTTGATAAAGTAATGAATAATAATATTAAGTCTAATCAAATTCTTTGTAATCTTGTTTTACCAGAAATGATAGATAGAGAAGATGGATCAATAATAATAATTTCAAGTATTGCTGCAATAAAGGGCAGCCCTATTCTTGGTGCATATAATATAAGTAAGGCTGCTGATGTAATGATAGTAAAAAATATAGCTGCTGAATTTGGACATAAAAATATTAGAGCAAATTCAATTGCACCAGGGCTAATAAAAACTGATTTTGCAAAAGCTTTATGGGAAAACCCAGATATATTAAAAACAGTACTTGGGAGCACTCCGATGCAAAGAATTGGTCATCCTGATGAAATTGCTGGAGTTGCAGTCATGCTTGCATCTGAGGCTGGAAATTATATTAATGGTCAAACAATAGTCGTTGACGGCGGAACTACTATAGCTTAATAGAATTCTTCAATTCACTAAAAAAATAGTTTAAAACATGAGTTTCATTTATTTGAGACACATTAAAAAAATCATACCTTAAATCATTTAATTCATTTATGAGATTTGATATCTTCAAATTATTAAAATTACTTATATTTAACCTTTCATAGACACCACTTAAACTTTCAGATAACAATTTAGACTTTAATATTATCTTTAAAAATTCTATTAAATAATTAGTTTTGGTAATTAAGTCTATTTTTAAACTGCTAACCCCTTTTATTGCTGATTCTTGATTGATTTTGTTCTCAATAAAATCATTTAATATTTTTATAAAATTCTTAAAATTAAGATGTTGATTGTTCTCAATTTCGTCGATTATATTTAAAGGTGTAATAAAACTAGGGAAATCGTTTGCAGTAATATCAGATATTCCATTATTAATTAACCATTCATTAATATCATTTTCACTTAAAGGAGGAATAGTTATTACTTGGCATCTACTATATATCGTATCTAATAAAGATTTGGGTCTATTTGTTGTCATAATTATATATGAGTGTAGAGCAGGTTCTTCTAGAGATTTTAATAAAGCATTTTGAGTCTCATTATTCATGGATTGAGCATTAAGTATTAGAGCTACTTTATTTAATGATGTTGATGGGGTTGTAGATAAAAAATCGTTTACATTTCTTTTACCTATTTCTTCATCCCAATTATTTTTTCTAAAAGAAATATGTTTAATAAGAATCTTGTCTTTATTGAGTACAAAAAAATCTGGATGATTGTTTGATTTTGATATAGATATATTTTCATAATTATTATTTTTATTAATAAGTAATTTGGTTGAAATTTTTAAAGCTAAGAGTTCCTTTCCAAGACCGTCAGGACCATTAATTATTATTCCATGAGGCAAATTATCAAAATTTATATTTTCATATATTTTATTTATCCAATATGGTTCAGATATTTTCATTTTTTGATTGAATTTTTTTAATTATAATTTGATGGATCTTATCTATATCATCTGCAGCATTGATTATTTCGAACCTGCTTTTATTTGCCTTTGCAATTGACAGATAACCCTTCCTAACTTTATTAAAAAAATCATTGCTAGATGATTCTATTCTATCTTTAATATCATTATTTTTTCTCTTAAAACCTTCTTTTACAGGTATATCTAATAAAAATGATAAATTTGGGATTGGACAGCTTATGAATGATGTTAAAGAGGTTATGAAATTTTTTGATAAATTTCTTCCATAGCCTTGATATGCCATAGATGCATCAAAGAATCTGTCTAATAGCAAATAATCACATTGAGAAGTATTTATTTTCTTATTTATAAGTTCTGATCTTGAAGCAAACATTAATAAAAGCTCAGTTTCATTAGACAAATCATTATTTGCATCCAATAAGATATCTCTTATCTTTTCACCAACAGGAGTTGAACCTGGTTCTCTATATATATCAACTAGATAATTTTTAGATTCAAGATGATCTTTTAATAAATTTATTTGTGTAGATTTGCCAACACCTTCAATGCCTTCAAATGAAACTATTTTCATTTATTTAAACCCAGTTCTTTTATTTTGTTTAAATGTTCTTTATAGGTTTTAGAGAAATGATGAGAATTAGGTGAATCAGCAACAAAGTATAGATATTCACCTGGTTTTGAATTTGCTGCCGCATCTAATGAGGTTAAAGATGAGATAGCAATTGGTGTTGGAGGCAGTCCTTTAATCATATAGGTATTATATTTATTATTTCTATCTAGAATATCAGATTTTTTAATATCACCATCAAAATTAGGCAATAAACCATAAATAATTGTAGGATCTGCTTGAAGTTTCATATCTATAGATAATCTTTTTAAGAAAACACTAGATATTTTAAATTTCTCATCATGATTACCAGCCTCCTTTTCTATTATTGATGCAAGTATCAAAATATCTTCTTTCTTAAGAGAGTTGTTTAAATCTTTATTATTAAAAAAATAATTTAAATGTTCGTTTAATATATCATGACTTTTTTGAAGAATATCTGAAGCAAGCATATTTTTTTTATAATAGTATGTATCTGGAAATAGAATACCTTCTTTAAAAGGAAGTTCTGTTTTTATGCATTTAAGCATATGACAGTCATTTATAAGATATGACTCATCAATTAATTGATTTAATTGATAGATATTTACACCTTCATTGATTATTATCTTGTGTGTAACAGTTCTTCCAGTATTTAAGTCATTAATGATCTCTTTTAAGATTTTATTTTCTAGTTGGTATTCACCAATTTGAAAATTATTAATTTCATTATGATTTAAGTAAATTCGTAAAAACAACTTATTAATAAAATTAAGATTAGATATTTTAGATATTATTTTATTTATAGATTCGCCTGAAGTAACATTTAAATAATGTTTATCATCGTAAGGAGTATAGTTTAGATAGCTATTATATGGACCAAAGAATGAAAATATTAATATAATTATAGTTAAAGTAACTTTGATATATATCATATAAAATGAATTAAATAACAATAGTTATTTTATACATTTATATGATAAATTAATAAAAAATTTTATGAATTTGAATTTATGTATTCTACCGCTTCGTTAACTGTAGATATATTTTCTGCATCTTCGTCTGCAATTTCAATATCAAATTCTTCTTCTAAAGCCATGACTAATTCAACAGTATCTAAAGAATCAGCTCCCAAATCATCAACAAAAGATGAATCGCTTTGTATTTCATCCATTGATTTCCCTAATTGATCGCTAACAATCTTTTTTACTCTATCTTCAATGCTCAT
>CETI01105638.1_pt1 | contig 12027 bp, 17 predicted proteins | sample 361441 | NCBI WGS metagenome assembly CETI01 (sample SAMEA2622478, study PRJEB7988) | marine metagenome | biome: marine biome (ENVO:00000447); feature: deep chlorophyll maximum layer (ENVO:xxxxxxxx); material: "saline water (ENVO:00002010), including plankton (ENVO:xxxxxxxx)" | depth 90 m | reverse complement strand
ATTATATCTGCAATGCCCGAATGGACAGTAAAAATAATTCGCTATCAAGGTGTGCCTGTTACAGTAGTTGCGGATATAAAAGAACAAGCAGATCGTGTAATACGACTACAGCGTAGGAACAAAATAGAACAAGCAATATCTTGGGTAAAAACACAAGGCACCACACAAGCATATCACAATGCAACAGGCGATGCAGGTGTGTTGGATTATGCTCTGTTTGAACGTGCAGTACTGGCCATGCATGAAGAAGATCTTTGGATTGAAGAACATTTTGGAGACACAGAGCCAACATACTATGAAGACCTTGACTTGTCAACCTCTGAATGGTATAAAAATACAGTCGCACTTGAATATGATGAATCTAGATGTAAAGAAATACTTGACAAATGCTTAAAAATATAATAGAACAAACAGACTTTTCTGAATTATATCGTACAGAAAAATCAGATTATTTTAAACGTATCACAACCACAGAAATGGACTATTGGGACACGCATGAACGAATGTTTGCCACAGTTCCAAAAACAGCAAAGATATTAGATGTAGGTGTGTGGTTTGGCGTTGTGCCATGGGCTTTACAACAACTAGGCTATATCGATGTAAGCACCACAGAATGTGAAGCACACTCACAGGGCAAAAGAGAAAGTTTTGAAGTGTTGTGGTCATGGATGAATATCCAACCTTTTGAATTACATATAAAACCACAACAAGAGTTTGTGTTACCAGACACATATGATGTTATAACAATGACCAAAAGCAACGTGTTTTGGAAAACAGAAGAAGTTGTGCATCATGTTGGTGAAACGTGCAACACAGAATGGCAGGTAACAGGTGCAGACTCGCAAACACACAGTTACTTTACTCTGTACAATGTGGATGACTGGGTGTTCTTTGTGAATAATATCATGCAATTTTTAAACCCAGGTGGTCGTGCTTTGATACAGCCTGAACCATGGGCATATGATTCTATTGCACATTACTCTACAGCAAGAGATTATCTATTGAGATTTAAACGTGATGGTTATTTGGAAATTAAAAAATGATATATTATTTGGCAGGTGACAGAGGATTGGTAGGTCGTAACTATCGTGAATATTTAAAAAAGAAAAATATCTCAGTGAGAGGTGACAATACCAACACCACTGATTACACAAACTATGCACAAACATTTTCGTCACTTACCAAAGATTCTCCACGTGTTACACACATGATCATAAATGCGGCCACTGTGGGAGGACTACAAGAAGATTTGGATCGCTCGTTTGAATTAATGTTGCGTAATTTAAAAATACAAAACAATCTTTTTGAAATGGCAACCACTGTGGGTGTTGAAAGACTGCTACTGCAAGGCTCAACCTGTTCATATCCACAGTATGGCCTGCAACCATACACAGAAGATCAATTGATGGCAGGTGAACCCTATGATGGATATCTAACAACTGCATTACCAAAACTGATGGGCATGTATCAATGCAGAGCCATTAACAAAGAACGTAATTATAAATGGCGTACAGCCGTATGCACAAACATGTTTGGTCCAGGCGATCGTACCGGAGAACACGCACACGTGATTGGTGCGTTAATGCAAAAGTTTGTAGATGCTGTAAAGAATGATTATACAGAAATAGAAATATGGGGTTCAGGTGAACAGAGCAGAGATTTATTATATATTAAAGATGCTGTAAGGGCCATGGATATTATCGTTAATAACGACAAATACGATACAGTTAATGTTGCAAGTGGTAACGAATATACTATTAAACAGATTGTGTCTGAATTAGCACACATATCTGGCTACAAAGGTAAACTGTGGTACAACACAGACAGACCAGAAGGCATTAATAAACGTGCAATTTCAAATAAAAGATTGGTTGAATTAGGTTGGGAACATCATTATTGTATTCGAGATGCTCTTGCAATCACATACGAATGGTATTATAATGCATGATTTTATATACGCAGGTCCTTCATGGGCAGTACAGAGTTTTGAAACTCCTAGCGGTGATGATGTTCAAAAGGTAAACATAGGTGACATGTTTGCTAAAGAATACAATCTGTCTGCTCTACGTGTACCAAAAATGGGAGTCAGCAATGGCTGGTTGTGTGAACAGGTGCGTAGATCCGGAGCATCACAGAATACTCCCATAATATGGATATACTGTGAACCACTGGGCAAATTGTATCACAAACGCACAGAACATGACATGGCTTGGCCTTGTTACTTGGAACAATATCAACACACAGTGGCCATGCTGTTAACTCGTGACGATTGGCGACAGTACAGAGCCAGCATTGCAGATTCAGAACTAGCAGAAATGAATTCACTGGGTCACCCAATTGGCATTGTAGGATCGCATGCCGATATTCTGCCAGAGCAGGTGGCCAATTATGAAAACCTAACAGTGATAGAACCATCATGGCAAAACATATTGGCTTCGCATTGTAGAATAACCGCCATGCGAGAACATATAGGGGTTGACTTTATACACCAAACCATTAAAATATATGCTAAAGATGAAAAAATATTTAATTACATTAAACAGTACAATCTAAGTCGATGGATGGGTTACGAAGAAGTTAAAGGTGCTGTCTGCAGAGGATTAATGAAATTGGTATATGGCGACCAAGTGCCAGAACCCTATGAACATGTTAATTCTGATGTTATACAAACCATACACGAACACTATGAATATTGGAAACAGTTTGAAGAAGCTGGTATATGGTCTTGGGTACATCCAAACATACGTGGAAATGAAATATTTTATCGTCATGTAAAAACAAAATTAAAAGGATTTATAGATGCTTACTCCTAACTCACACATGAATCCGGTGTATGATCGCCGTGAAATTGATGCTGTAAAAGATTATATGTTTTCAGATGGTTGGATCATGGAACACACAAAGACCAGAGAAATGGAATCTAAGATTTGTGAATACACAGGTGCCAAACATGCACACATGGTTCCTTCAGCAACAATGGGACTATTACTTACTTCAATGTTGAGCGATATACAACCCAGTGAACATTTTGATTGTCCTGCATACACACAGGCCGCCACAGCAAATGGTTCTATATTAATGGGTGCATTTCCAGAGTTCATTGATGTTGATCCTGTGAGCTATACAATAGACTTTAGTCGAGTAAAAAATAGAGTGGTGTACGTGACATCAATCAATGGTAGATATCCTGCTAACGCACGAAAAGAAATAATGAATTTACGAGATCGCGGACACTTTGTAATCGAAGATTCAGCACAAGCACTAGGCTCTTGGCATCAAGGACATCACATTGGCACCATGGGACACGTGGGTGTTTTCTCTTTTGGTGCTCCTAAAATTATCACCACTGGACAAGGCGGTTGTGTTGTTACCAATGATGATGCAATATCAGAACGCATACACGCTATTAAAAACTTTGGTCGTACAGTAGGCATTGGTGAAACATATAATATAATGGGAATGAATTTTAAATTTACAGACTTACAGGCATCATTTGGCTGTGAACAGATGAATCGATTACCCCGAGTAGTAAATCGTAAAAAAGAAATATACACAGCATATAGACGGTTGCTGGGAGATATCTGTGAATTTGTTGCAACAAATGTTCGCACAACCACACCAACCTATCCTGAAATATTGGTAGACGATAGAGATGCACTGGCTGAACATTTGCGTTCTAAGAATATTGGGTGTAGAGCTGTGTATTCAAGTCTAGCCAAACAGCCTTATCACGGTTCTAGATTTGCCAGACATGCTCCTGTTACAGAACGAATTGGTAGCAGAGGATTACAGTTACCAGGACAAGCCAATCTCACTGATGCAGACATTGTTTCTGTTTGTACAGCGATTAAAGATTATTATAAACAGTAATTAAATTGCGAATGCCTTGATCTAAAGTTTCTTCAGCTGAAAATCCTATATTTTTTATTTTAGTATAATCAACAAAATAGTTTCTGCCATCTTGGTCATGCTTCAACGACGTATCTTCTGTGTAGTTCCAAGCAGGTATGTGTTGTTTAATTATTTCGCATATTTCTAGTTTGGTATGATTTAATCGAGCATCACCCACATTCCAAATTTCGCCACGCATGACATCATTGTGCGTGATACCCCACAAAAAGGCACGTGTTAAATCGTTGGTTGAAAGGAATGTGCGTTTAAAGTGTCCTTCAAACAGAGTCATATCCTTTCCTTGACATGCTTGGCGTACAAAATCATTTATTAATAAATCATTGCGTAATCTATTTGAAACACCAAATGCTGTAGCAGGTCTCAGTATCACAGCGTCTGTTCCAGCCAAATATTCTTCTCCAGCCAGTTTGTAAACACTATATGTGCTAATAGGATTGGTGGAAACTGACTCGGTACATACTGTATCTAGTGCCCCATACACCGAACCAGTACTTGCATATACAAACATTTTACCCACAGATGCATCTATAACTCGTTTAGTACCTTCGACGTTAATTTTGTACGCAAGATCAGGTTGTGCGTTACAGGCCGGAAAGCCAATAATACCTGCTAGATGTATCACAGCATCACAACTTGCTACAACAGATTCAACAGCAGGATCGCATATATCTATTTTATGTAGATGAAAACGTTCATGATCAATGATGTTTAATATAGGTTCTATGCCCCATGCTAACCAATCTATGCAATGCACTTCGTAGGTTTCATTTAATAACTGTTCGCACAGTCTAGCACCTATATAACCTGCACCACCTGTTACTGCTATTTTACTTCGTTCTGGTAACATCATAGTTTTCCTTTATTAAATCTTTCCAATGACATTGAATACTCCTACCTGCATGAATATAATCTCTTGCTCTGTCTAATCCAATCTTATCCGAGAATAATAATTCTTTTCGTAACGAGTGAGTTAATGGCAGATTAATGTATTTGGCTCCCATTGTTTCTGCTATGTTACATAGTATAATATTTTTATCATGATAACATGCATCTTCAAGATGGGGATTATTACAGCACCAATTTAAGTACGATTCAAATCTATCGTCTCCAATAGCATTTTGAACTGTAGGAGCCCATGGTTGTGCAACCCAAATAATATTATCTATCATGACATCTTGGCGTTCACTGTGAGGCCACATTACTGCAACAAGTTTAGGTCTCGGCAAGTTACTACATAAAAACGCAGAAGCCACAGTAATTACCATGTCAGTACTTGCTCCAAATATGCCAAGGTTGCATACTTTATCATGATCTATGTTCAAATCATCTGCTAATAGATATCCCCATGTGTCTTCAAAAGGCTGTCCGTAACCTAGAGTGTGACTACAACCTAATAATAATAAATCTATTTCTTTAAATGTATCAAATTCTTTTGTACGAAAACCTGCAGAATTTATTTCGTATGTCATATTTGAATCAGTATACTCAGTATAAACACCGTCAACCATTGCTTTTTGTTCGTATGTATAATCGTATTGTTCGTTTTCAAATTTAGTTAAAAAATGCTTACTATGTATTAATTCTTTTGCAATTAAAGAGTTATATGTCTTGTGTAGTTCGTGTAATTGGTTCATCACAGTCGTCCCAGCGTTTAGTTAGTAGTGCAATCATTTTACAATCAGCAGTAGGATAAAATGTATGAGGTACATTCATTGGCAAGTATATACAATCTCCAGCACTAACAGGAGTTACTAATTCTTCTTCATTGGTTATTTCTGTGTACACACCTTCTCCTTCCACAAACATAATATATTCATCAAACTCTTTATGATAATGATGTCCTCTCACAGCACCTTTGAGTGTTACAATGTAATTCCATTCTTTAATGGACCATTGTTCTGGCAAATAGGTTTGAATAACGCCTCTGCCGTCTTTAAAAGTAATGGGATTTATTTCAGGATCTAGTTTTTTAATACGCTTCATACTGATATTTATTAAAGCTAAATATAATTATGATCAAGCAAATACACCTAGACCTTGACTGCAATCATTTTTTAAATGCAGACTACTCACAACACTATGGATCATGCATTTCATATCAAGTGCGTGAACAAAAAGATTTACATGTGGGTGGCTTTCCTAAAAGCTACACAGAAGATAACACACGTATACAACAACTGTGGTGGGATCACTTTCCGCTGAGTGGCAGAGATCTAGGCATGGAAATTGTCACAGTCAGCACAATACTACAACCTCCTGGTAATACTGTTACCTGTCATAGAGATACATTTTTTCAAATTAATAAAAGATATCCTGACGACACACGTAAAAAAGTAAGAGCAAATATATATTTAGAAGATTGGAAGCCAGGACATTTAATACACTATCAAGATGAAAATAAAGAATGGCAATCCAGTACACATTGGCGAGCCGGTGATGGTTTTATTTGGGATTCAGATCATTTGCATCTAAGTGGTAATTGTGGACTGGAAGACAAGTATACTCTGCAGGTTTCAGGATTTGTCATATAGTTTAATATTCGAAAACATTTTGGATCGTCCATATGATCCTGCTTATTTTATAAATCCAGGATTGGATAACACGCCGTGTGGCATTGAGTATGTGTTTCCCTATGACAACTTTCCTATAAATTCTGTGTATCACTCCAATTGGTTATCCAATCTGTCAGGTTTAAAATTTGTTGTATATTGGTTACAACTGCCTGTGTACACAGACTGTGTGTTGTCCACAGAGAGTATTGATGCTGTGAAAAATGATCCTGAATGTTTTTTATTAATTCATAATTTACATGAAGCACGACTGCATGGTATAAATGAATTTTCAGCAAAAATTAAACAATTAGAAATTCCTTTCCACAAATGCATCATGCTTACATCAGACCCTAATTCAGACCTAGAACTGAGAGGTGGCATACAACAGGTATGGGTAGACAATTATTGGGAAGCTCTGTGTCGCAAACATCATAGAACACTAACAAATACAGCCATGGTGCATCCTAACCATTACACTCTGGAGCATGTGGATAGAAAGTTTTTATCACTGAATAGAAATTTAAAAATACACAGATTCCAATGGATGTATGCCATGCGTAATGAAATTTTTGATATAACACCACAAGGACATGTTTCATTTCATTTGCCTGAATGGAAAAAAGAAGATTACTATCAACATTTAATAGATAATTGGCGTAATCACAACGACGGCATACCTGATCAAACCTTTGAAATAATGAAACTGGATCCACTGGATCCTGTCACGCAACCATGGACTATATCCAACTCTGATCAATTAACACAGTATTATCAACGCTCATACTTTTCTGTTGTAACAGAATCAGATCATCATTTGCCTTTCGTCACAGAAAAAACATTTAAAACCATTGCATGTATGCACCCTTTTGTTATCATTGGAAATCCACAAATGAATTCAATACTGAGAGACAAAGGCTATCACACATTTGAAGATTACTTTGAAAGAGATTCGGTGCAAACACAACGTGACATGATTGAATTGTGTGAATGGATAAACAGTAAAGACATGCAATTTTTTCACAAAAAGACTGAAAAGGTTCTTGACAAGTTAACAGATAATTACTATAATTATATAAATGGTTCTGTGGATTGGAACCATATCATAGGAAAAATAATCAATGCAACCAGAATTACCACCTGACTTTCATATGCACCCCAATGGATTTGATAGCACTCGACCCACAGCACAAATGATGGGTAGATATCAACCGTGGCATGATGGCCACACAGCTCTGTTTAAACGCATCATTGAAACAGAAGCAGATCAAGTGTTTATCATGATTAGACACATGCCACAGGATGAAAACAATCCAGCATTGCCTCATGAATCAATTCCTATGATCAAGGATAAATTATCAGCAGAGGGTTATGAAGAAAACAAACATTACATGATTGCGATTGTGCCAAACATAGTAAACATCAGCTGGGGTCGTGATGTGGGCTATTCTACCACACAACATGATCTAGGCGAAGAAATACATTCAATAAGTGCAACAAAGATAAGAAATGGGACAGTTTAGAGACATAATAATCCAGGATGGTTATACTGCAATTCCTAAGTTTTTTAACTCGGAAGAAGTAGCTCGTCTGCGTGAACTCAACACACAAAAACCTGTTGCAAGAGGACATCATAATTTACATGGTTGGCAAGATAAAGAAATTCCCACTGAAAAATCAGGCTATCAACACTATTGGACACAACCAGTCCATGCAGAAACTCGTTGGGCACAGGATCGATTATCGCCATTAATGGATGACATGATGCAGGATAATTATCAATGGGAATATGCTGATTTTCATGTGGCTAATCCTGATTCTTCCTACATACATGCACACATTGATTCACCTTACCAGTTTCGTCCATGGCATGAAATAACAGAACTGTTGGCAGTACAATGTTTAATTGCTGTAGACGATTTCACTGAAATGAACGGTGGAACAGCCATACTGCCAGGATCACATCGCGAACAATTTGCTCTGTCAGAGATAGGATCAGATGCTCTAAACATACGATTAACAGAAGATGGTTATCGATTTATAGCACCAGCTGGGTCAGTACTGATATATCATCCTCGTACTCTGCACTCCACAATGCCAAACTTTTCTGATCTGCCAAGAACAGCTCTATTGATTCTAGCCATAAGACCAGATCTGTCAGAACCGTTGTCAGTGTATCATAAAGGATAGAACGTGAAAATATTAATATTTGGATTGCCTGGTTCGGGTAAAACCACACTTGCGAAACCGTTTGCTGAGCTGATTGGTGGGATACATATAAATGCAGATGCAGTTAGAAAACAATACAATGATTGGGACTTTTCTCCTGAAGGACGTCTAAGACAATCACAGCGTATGCGTCATCTAGCAGATGGCGTAGTATTAGCAGGTAAAGTAGCGATTGCAGACTTTGTATGTCCAACATCAGCTACAAGAACAGAATTTGACCCAGACTTTACTGTGTGGATGGACACAATCCGGTCAGGCCGATATGAAGACACAAATGCTATGTTTGAAGCACCTCAACGTAAAGTGGATTATCACGTGGCTGAATGGTTCAAAGATACTCATGCACAATTAGTTCCAGTTATTGAACGCTGGATGACGAGAAGTACAAAATGAAAAGTTTATTAACAATATGGCAATACGCATTAGGATCTTATTCAGACGATAAGACCAAACCCTATGACAAACATATGTTGATCATAAGAACATTTTGGGTACTATTGCACATTGCAACCTGTTTAATGATTATATTAGGCAACGGACATTTGCTAGGATGGTGGTAACATGAAAAGAATATATAGAACTGACAGACTGGGTCGTATAAAAGAATTTATTAAAGAATCGCATCGATTATCGCCAGTGGCATTCTACTGCGAAATGGTAGAAACTGTGTTGCTGTTAACAGCATCAGCAGTACTTACATTCACTGTGTTGGATCCAGCCACAGAAATATTCATTCCGCTGTATCTAGCAGGTTCAATATTGGGCATAATAAGTACAGTAATACGCAAAGCATTCTTTGCCATTGTGCTATGTGCATGGTTCACTGTGATGAACATCATAGCACTTATTCAACTAGTAATATATTAAAAGGTTTATATGATAAAAGTATTCTTTATTGCAAAGATAAAAGATTTAAATGCAGACTACAAAACAAAAAGTACAAGACTACGCAAAATGGCAGAAGCCATGCCAGGCTTTGTTTCAATTGAATCAGAAGAAATAGATGATGTTGAAATCACTGTTAGCACTTGGCGTAGCAAAGAAGATGTACAAGCATGGGCACAAGATTTAACGCATGTTGAAGCAAAACGCAAACATCGAGAATGGTATCATTGGGTGCGTGGTATACATGTGGAAGTGGTAGATGCCGAGTAGATACGATGTCACGTGGGGTTGGACTGGACTATCACACGATGCCTCACTGGCTGTGTTTGTGAATGATGCACTTGTGTTTGCCTCACATGCCGAACGTTTTTCACAGGTAAAAAACGATCGTTTTATTCATGCAGGACTGATGCAAGAAGCACTTCAGTATGGCATACCTGGAGAAATATTCTTTTATGAAACTCCGTGGCTAAAGAAAACACGACAACTGTATTCAGGACAATATGAATTAGTTAAAAAACCTTCACCAGATCATTTCCTTACAATGGTATATGATGTAATGCTTAAAGCAGGTATTGGCAAAGGTGAATTACCACGTTCTGTACCTACAAGACATCATCTTGCACATGCCGCCGGAGGCTATTATACATCTACATATGATCATGCAACCATTGTTGTGTTAGACTCTATAGGTGAATGGGAAACATTTACCATATGGGAAGGCATAGACAATCAACTGCACAAACGTTTCTCTCAGAGATATCCACACAGCGTTGGAATATGGTATTCTGCCATGACACAGCGTATAGGACTAAAGCCACAAGAACATGAATACATACTCATGGGCATGGCCGCAATAGGCAATCCAGATAGATTTTACAATAAAATTAAAAAAGATTTTATTGCACAAATGCCAACAGCAACAGATCCTCGTGTGCGGTTTCGACGCAACTGTCATAGAGGCTGTAGAGATTGGGCACCAGGATTAAACACACCACAAGACTATGCCGACATAGCCTCTGCTACACAACGCATATATGAAGAAATCTTTACAGGCATACTGGAATACACTCGTACTCATTATCCTTCACGCAACCTTGTATTAATGGGTGGCTGTGTGTTAAATTGTGTAGCAAACAGTTTGGCCGCTGATTACTATGATGATATATGGATAATGCCCAACCCAGGTGATGCTGGTTCGGCCATTGGCTGTGTGTTGGCACACAAAAAACAAAGATTAGAATTTACACATGCATTTCTAGGAGCAGATATACCTGGTGAATATCCCGTAGAAGAAGTACTAGAAGATCTGCATGAGTATAAAATCACAGCGGTTGCTTCGGGCCGAGCCGAGTTTGGACCACGAGCATTAGGAAATAGAAGTATCTTGGCCGATCCCCGAGGCGCCGATGTAAAAGACAGAGTTAATCAATTGAAACAGCGTGAAGCGTTTAGACCATTTGCACCAATGATACTAGAAGAACATGCATATCGATATTTTGATATGCCAGTTAAATCATCTCCGTACATGCAGTTTGTGGCTAAATGTAAACGACCCAAAGAGTTTCCTGCTATCATACACTATGATAATACTTCTAGAGTACAAACTGTGGGCAAAGAAATGGGTCCTGTTAGAAGGCTGTTGGAACGTTGGCATGCAGAAACTGGCTGTCCTATGTTGTTAAATACTAGTCTTAACATAAAAGGAAAGCCTTTAGTGAACTGTAGAATGGGTGCAGATCGTTGGAGTGCAGAATATGGGGTTGACATATGCTTGCCAAGATAGTAAAATTATTAGAGTATTTGCCCATTATAGGGCCTCGATTGCGTAAACAAAGACGCAGACGTGAACTGATGGAAAAGATTGCAAAACAAGATCCATTTATATATGAATAGGAGTAAGAATGTCACAATTTGACTGGAAACGTCCTACGTGTGCAATGCTGGGAGCATTTCAACCGTGGACAGACGATCACACACGAGAGTTTGAATCAATCATAAAAAGATCATCACAGGTGGTTGTGTGGGTACAGGAAGCAGATAAAACTGTGAAACGACCGCATGATTTTATATTTGTGAGAGATCAAATTGAACAGGCATTGAGTCAAGCCGGCTATGACAATGAAGAAGACTTTATCATTCAGCCTGTGCCTTATGTGGTTGATTTTGTTTTTACCAACGAAGGCGAGTATAGAATTACCAGGCCTTTTCTGGGTCAAACACAAGAGCCTGATGTGATAGATGCCACGGCCCAAACTCTAAATTAACAGTATCAGCACACTTATAAAATCTTTGTAATGTGTCGCCCAATTCTATTCTGAATTGCAATGCTTTTAATTCTAAGTGTCTAGTACCATGTGGTATTAGATCATCTTTAAGATAATTGCATATATTCTTTTTAAACATACGCATAAACCCTGCTTCTTCTTCGGGTATATCCCATGGTACATTA
>CETI01006170.1_pt1 | contig 12104 bp, 17 predicted proteins | sample 361441 | NCBI WGS metagenome assembly CETI01 (sample SAMEA2622478, study PRJEB7988) | marine metagenome | biome: marine biome (ENVO:00000447); feature: deep chlorophyll maximum layer (ENVO:xxxxxxxx); material: "saline water (ENVO:00002010), including plankton (ENVO:xxxxxxxx)" | depth 90 m | reverse complement strand
CTTCTTGTTGGTACAATCAACGGACGTATTAAGGTATTTGTTGATCCTTTCTCTGCTAACGTAAGTGACACTCACTACTACGTTGTAGGATACAAAGGTACATCACCTTATGACGCTGGACTCTTCTATTGTCCTTACGTTCCCCTACAAATGGTCAGATCAATTGGTCCTGACACATTCCAACCAAAAATTGGATTTAAGACACGTTATGGTATGGTTGCTAACCCATTCGTTGTTAAAGCGAACGGTACACCTGATGCTGAAGCACTCGGTTCAGGTCTTAACCAGTACTACAGACGTGTTCGTGTTGCGAACCTTATGTAATACAAATTACATATATCTTCAAAAGGGAACCTACGGGTTCCCTTTTTTATTAAATATGGTATAATATTATATAAAACAATATATCAATGAATGGTAGGTTGGATAAAATTTCAATGTTGGCACGTGTAATGCGTATTAAAGATGGTATACATAGGCGACAGTGGTATCCTCATTGGAACAAGGATCAAAGAGCTGCTGCTCAGATGGCACTAAATAATGTATTAGACGTATTAGACGAATACTGGAGTTAACATGTTACAGAAGGTACTACTCTTCGCTTCACCATTTGTATCTGCTGCTACCATTGCTACGGTTATAACGGTAAAGAGTTTGAAGAAAAGAAAACACCCACATATAACTGCTAAGTGGGATGATGACGATGACTACACAGGAGGTCCTGGCGAAGGTCCTTACTGGTGGTATACTAAATAATAATTGATCTAGGGAATTAATATGGCTGCCGAATGGATTAACGAGCAACCAAAAAATAGAAATTTTTTAATACCTGCTGGTTTTAAATTAGACTTGCAGATATTTCATGGCGTAGATTTCTTTTGTCAATCTGCCTCTATACCAGAAGTATCAGTTCCATTTGCTGAAATTGATACTCCATATAGAAGCATACCTATTGTTGGTAGTGGTGGAGTAAGTTTTGGAGATCTTACTGTTCGTTTTATGATAGACGAAGAGTTAAAAAATTACTACTCTGTTCATGATTGGATTAGAAAATTTGGATTGTCTCAAGAAAGATTATCAGAAGGTGAGGAAGATTTATATTCTAATGCTAGATTGTTTATTCTTACATCACATTCCAATGTAAATCATGTAGTAGAATTTACAAACATGTTTCCAGTAAGTTTGTCAGGAGTTCCATTTGATGCTACAATAGGAGATGTAGAGTACCTACTTGCTGATGTTACATTCAAATATGAAAGGTACGATATACTCAATGAGAGAATGCGACCATTAGCATGAATTTTGAAACCCTTCGTAATAAATTTGAAAAACTAAGAGAAGAATGGACTGAAGATAGTCACGTAGATTTTCAATTTAAAAATAAACAATATAGTGCTGACCTAGGACAGATCGCACTTGACATACCTTTTTGCCATAATAAATACTTAAACCACTATACCGATATATCTCAGATTAAAACCTCACTTGAATTTGAAGTTCGCAAACTTGTAAAAGAAAAGCGTGAGTACTATGGAGGAGAAGCTGACGCAAAAGTATATGCCAAAAAACCTTTTGGCAATAGTATCAAAACATCTGAAAAGATGAAAGTATATCTAGAGTCTGATGATGAAATTATCAACCTAGAAGCAAAAATTAAATACCTAGATCAAATGCTTTATTGGTTAGATCAGGTAATGAAACAAATATCAAACAGAGGATTCCAAGTCAAAAGTGCTATTGAGTGGGAAAAATTTATTAATGGGCAATAATGACACATCTCCTAGTCAAGAAAAAGAATGAAGTGTATGTTACTATTCATTCTCCCGAAGAATATGTTCATAGAGAACTAGCAGATTACTTTACATTTGAAGTTCCAGAAGCAAAGTATTTAAAAAAGAATCCCAGATATAAGTATTGGGATGGCACTATACAATTGTATTCACCTGCTACTGGTGCCTTGTATCATGGTTTGACAAACCATTTACATACTTGGGCAGAAGAAAGACAGTATCATATAGAATATGAAAAAGATGAATGGTATGGTGATGTTCATGAAAGTAATGATTTTGTATCGCCAGCAGGTATTAAAACATTCATGGATAAAATTTGCAATATAAAACCCCGTGGATACCAAATAAAGGCAGTCTACGAGGCTATAAAAAATAATCGTAAGTTATTACTTTCTCCTACGGGATCTGGAAAATCTCTTATGATCTACTCCATAGTCAGATACTACACTGCCACCTCCAAGAAGATACTTATAGTTGTCCCAACTACTTCCCTTGTTGAGCAAATGGTCAACGACTTCATTGACTATGGATGGAATGCCGATGATTTTGTGCATAAGATTTATAGCGGTAAGGATAAAAATACAGATAAAAATATAATAATATCTACTTGGCAATCAATTTATAAATTTCCTAAAAGATATTTTGATGATATAGATTGTGTAATAGGTGATGAAGCACATCTATTTAAGAGTAAATCTTTAACAGGCATTATGACTAAGTTACACAATGCTAAGTATAGGTTTGGTTTTACAGGAACACTAGATGGATCAAAGACCCACAAGTGGGTACTTGAGGGTCTTTTTGGATCTTGTGATCAAGTAACGAAAACCGACGACCTCATCAAGTCAGGTTACCTATCTAAATTTAGGATAAAAATACTATTATGTAAACACTCTTCGCAACACTTTGAAACATATCATGATGAAATAGATTATCTAGTGGAGCATAAGGGTAGAAACAATCTAATAAAAAATTTAGTAAAAGATCTAAAAGGTAATACTCTCGTGCTATTCAACTATGTTGAAAAACACGGAGACCCATTGTATCATTTAATAAATAATAACGTAACAAAAAATAGAAAAGTATTTTTTGTTCATGGTGGAACTGAAGTAGTAGACCGTGAAGAGGTTCGTTTAATTACAGAACAAGAAGACAATGCAGTTATTGTTGCTAGTTATGGAACCTTTTCAACAGGAATAAATATTAAACGTCTCCATAATATTATTTTTGCATCTCCTTCTAAATCCCGCATTAGAAATTTACAATCAATAGGTAGGGTTCTCCGTAAAGGACAAGGCAAAACCATTGCAACACTATATGATATTGCTGATGACATCGGAGGTCAAAATTATACTCTTAGACATTTAAACGAAAGAGTTAATATATATAACGACGAGAATTTTAAGTATGAAGTTATTAAAATAAATTTAAAAGCAAGTTAATGGAACCAGATTTTATAGCAACAATTAAACTTATTACTGGTGAAGAAATTATATCAAGAGTTTCTTACATGCCAGATGATGATAGTCTAGTGCTAGAATATCCTATGGAAGTTACTAGAGTAGATAACATCAAGAAAAATATAAGGGTGGCGGGTTTTGCATTAACTGAATGGATTCGTTCTACTTTTGATCATATGTTTGTTCTTCCGAAAAAACATATTATTACCATGACTGAAATAGAAGATTCTAATATAAAAAACTTTTATACAATTTCTGTACAACAACAACAAATTCAATTATCACAATTTAAAGAAGCTACTAACCCTCAAAATTTTACTAGGGACATGGGACATTTAGGTTCTGTGAATAAAACTAAACAAAATCTAGAAGATTTATATAAAAGAAGCTAAACTTATCCTTGAACCCTTGACAGAGTTAGTCTACTGCCTTTAAAACCATTTGTCAAGCCCCCTTGACAATTGTGTTTATTTCCCTTACAATAAGGATAACAGAAATGCCTAGAATGAGAAAGAAGACAGAATATTATGTCAATAACAAAGAGTTTCTAGCAGCAATTACTGTCTATCGTAATTCTGTCTTAAAGGCACGTGACGATGGAACAGCAAGACCTCGTGTTCCTAATTACATAGGTGAATGTTTCTTGAAAATTGCTACACACTTATCATACAAACCAAATTTTGTAAACTATATGTTTCGTGAGGATATGATATGTGATGGTATAGAGAACTGTTTACAATACATAGATAATTTTAATCCAGAAAAATCATCTAATCCATTTGCTTACTTTACACAAATTATATACTATGCTTTTCTCAGACGTATACAGAAAGAGAAAAAACAAATGGAAATTAAAAATAAGATTCTTGAAAAATCAGGTTACGATGAGGTGATGCACACTGATTCTTATACTGGTGATATGCAAGGTATGAATGCTTCCTCATCTGACATGGGAAGTATAAAGGAAAACATAGAAATCAAAATGAATCGCTAATGGATCCTGATGATAACCCGTTTTGGGGGGAACCTACCCCTACCGATCTCTGGGATGACATGAAAAAACTAGATGAACTTTATGAAAAACTTGAATGGGATCATAGAGATTGTCTAGAAATTGCAATTGAAGGAAATCATATTACAATAAGAAACAAATCTAGAGAAGGTAGATGAACAAAGAAAAATTAAAAGAATTAATAACAGTGCTCAAAGATATAACCGCCGAGTTAGAATCTGAGGTTTATTCAGATCTAGATGCTTATAGGACATCTACATGTGGAAACATTTCTTACACTGATCTTAGTGATGAGGAGGGACTCTGTGATTGAAATACAATTAGCTATTGTCAAAAAGATGAGAGAGTGCTACCCTAGTCTTAGAGCAGCGTATTATATTAATACGAAACGCTGTGACATTATATTATGAATATATTCGTTACTGACCCATCGCCATATGTCTCTGCTCAGGTCTTACCTGACAAACACGTTGTCAAGATGCCACTAGAAACATGTCAAATGCTTTCTATTGTTTGTTCTGACAAGTGGGGTCACAACTATGGTAAGATACATCGTATCAATGGTGAACCATACAAAACAGATAAGGGTGCATTTCGCAATCATCCTTGCACTATATGGGCAAACCAATCACTCATCAATACATGGTGGTTAGTTGCACATGGTATTGGATTGTGTCAAGAATATACCCACCGATATGGTAAGGTACATAGTTGTCAAAAGACAATAGAAGAAGCAGCAAGTATTATTCCTATACACAAACCAACCACACCAGAATCATTTACCTTTGCAGGTCCTGATGAGTTTAAGCATGATAAATCTATTGATCTTTTTACTAAGTATCAAAAATACATTGCATCTAAACCTTGGACTTGGAATAATTATTTACGTGACCCATCTCGCAGACCAGATTGGTTAACACTTTACACGTTTTTATGAAGCATACATTATTTGATTTACGTGGATGTCTCTTTGATAATCTATTAAATGAAGAAGAATTTATACGTGATAGTCTGGTGAACGCAGCGATTATTGCTAAGTCACCTTATCTAAAAGTAGAAACGCATAAGTTTGAACCTCAAGGTGTAACTGGTTTTGCTATGTTAAAGGACAGTCACATCAGTATACACACATGGCCTGAGTATAGTATTGCAAAGTGTGATATTTTTACATGCAATCCTAACAGTAAACCAAAAGATGCGATAGAATATTTAAAAGAACGCTTTCATGCAACAGAAGTTGTAAAGTGGACATGTGACAGATCATCTGGTATTGACGTAACATTATGAAGGAATTTAATTATGACCTCAACTATAAAGAACTTAATTTTAAAGATGAGGGAACTCGCAAACTTTATCGTATTGGAAGGGGAGAGCAAGGAGTTCTACTGGTTCGCCCTTATACTAACGATATATGTAATCATTGGAGATTTAAGACACCAAAGATTGCCATGATGTCTGCACACAGTATCTTTGATATGTATCTTGATTACCTAGAAGAAAAAGACTTTATAGGTATGGATATGTGTCGTAAGTTTCTAGAGATGGGATTTACTAGAGCAAGACGTTATGCAAATCATAACTCAGGTAGAAAATATAAGAAGGGAACTAAAGAGGTTTTACCACAAGAAGAAGATCATGCAACCAGTAAGTATGCACAGTCCGCAAAAATATTTAAGAAGGTCAGGGACATGGTTGCAAAAAACAATACATATGTTACAATGAGAAAAGAATGGAGATCACAAGAATGATATTTTTGTCTTGCCCACCAGTTTATACTTTGCCAGGCACATGGCAAAAATGGGATCCTGAGACCTGTAAAGCATATTTTATTCCTATAGGACATTTACATGGAGGTGCTGCCTTTTTAGTATTCATAGGAGTATGTGTATTAGGACTTATAGGATATGGTTTATATACTACCTTTGGTAAAGGTGGCAAAGATCTTAAGGATACAATTAAAGAACATGCTAGAATGCATGAGTTAGGAATAGCTCATGGACATGAGGGTGGAGGTGCACGAGAGCACAAACATTAATTATGAAAATTGCTGTAATTACAGATCAACATTTGGATGGGAGAAAAGGTTCTCTTCCCTTTTGGAATTTTTGGCAAAAATTTTACGATGAAATATTTTTTCCTACTATTAAACGAGAAGGTATTACCACCATTCTTGATTTGGGTGACACATTTGATAATAGAAAGTCTGTGGATTTTAATACTCTTAGTCGTATTAAGGCAAATTATTTTGACAGACTTAAAAACTATGATGTACACATGATTCTTGGCAATCATACTACGTATTATAAAAATACTAGTAAGATTAATTCACCAGAATTGTTATTAGAAAATTATAAAAATATAACCATATACAAAAATGTAGAAGAACTATCATTAGGAACTAAAAAATTTTTAATGTTACCTTGGATCAATGCTGATAACAAAGACATATCCATGAAGATGATAGAAGAATCAGATGCAAGCATAGTATGCGGTCACTTAGAGATCAATGGTTTTGAGGTTACACCTGGCATGAGATTTGATCATGGTGGGTTAGAAACATCTATATTTAAAAAATATGACCGTGTATGGTCTGGTCATTTTCATCATAGATCAAAGATAGGTAATATTCATTACTTAGGAAATCCTTATCAGATGTTCTGGAATGATTATAAGGATCAAAGAGGGTTTCATATTTATGATACAGAATTAGACAGACTTAGGTTTATTAAAAATCCTTTTGAGATATTTCAAAAAATTTATTACAATGATATAGATTTTGATTACTCTAATTTTGAAACAGAACCTTATAAAAATAGTTTTGTTAAAATTATAGTTGAAGAGAAACGTAGTTATACGCAATTTGAAGATTTAATTGAGAGACTTTACCGTACAGGAGTACATGATATTAAGATTGTTGAAACATTAGTTGACACAGATGCTATTGATGATGTAGACTTAAATGTTAAGGATACTCTTACATTGTTGAGTGAGTATATTGATGAGATTGATTTGTCTGTAGATAAAACAGATCTTAAAAAATTAATGCAATCTCTATACATAGAATCATGCGAGGTAGTGTAAACCATGTTCATAATTACTCTCAAAGGACACCCACACGGAATATATTCTGTCTTTGATTCAAAAGATCAACGCATAGTTCCTCTGTTTGTACAGGAGGATGATGCAGATCGTTATGTCATGGCACTAGAAGAAGATGAGGAGAATCCAGAATTAGAAGTGTTAGAAGCAGAAACAGATCAGATTATCAATTCTTGTAGAGCACAAGGTCAGAGGTTTTCTATTATAACTGCTGATGATCTTATTATACCACCTGATGAAATAACTAAAGAATGATTGTTTTTGAAAAAGTTCGTTGGAAAAATTTTCTTTCTACAGGAAATGTTTTTTCAGAGATTGATCTACAGCGTTCCCGAACAAATTTAATTGTAGGACACAATGGATCTGGTAAGTCAACCATCTTAGATGCGTTGACATTTTCTCTGTTTGGAAAACCATTTAGAAAAATTAGTAAAAGTATGTTAGTTAATAGTGTCAATGAGAAAGACACTATGGTGGAGGTAGAATTTAGTATTGGAAAAAACAAGTATCATGTTATTCGTGGTATTAAACCTAACAAATTTATAATTTATTGTAACGATCAACCGTGGGATGAAGATGCTAAGGCAGTAGATCAACAAAAAAATTTAGAACAGAATGTATTGAAGATGAACTTCAAGTCATTCACACAAATTGTGGTGTTAGGATCTAGCACCTTTGTACCTTTCATGCGTTTGCCAGGTCAACAACGTAGAGAAATTATAGAAGATATACTGGACATACAAGTGTTTTCTGTAATGAATAATAAATTGAAAGATAAGATTAGAGAAAACAACGAAGAGATTAAAGATTTAGATTATCAATTGCATCTTCTGGAAGAAAAGATAGAACTCCAGAAACAATATATGTTAGAGTTGAAAAAGAAAACAGACGCAGAGATTGATAAAAAGAAAGAAAAAATAAAGGAATATCAACAAGAAGAAGAAAGTTCTTTAGAAAATATTCGGGATCTTACAGATCAAGTTACAAATCTTTCAACAGAAATGGAAGATTACTCTAAAAGTTCTAGTAAGTTAAAGAAATTAAATACATTTCTTATAAAGTTAAATCAAAAATTACAGACATGTAAGAAGGAACATGAATTTTTTGAAGACAATCATGTATGTCCCACATGTACTCAAGATTTATCTGATGAATTTAGAACAGACAAGATAGAAGAAGGTAAGACTAAACTGGATGAAATGAATGTAGGTTATGAAGAATTACAAACTGCAATCAAAGATGAAGAAAAAAGAAATGAAAAGTTTTTAGAACTAACACAAGAAGTCAATACGAAAAATACTACTATAACAAATATCAATTATCAATTGATGAGTATTAGAAGTAATATTGATGAGATCAGTAAAGAAATAAAAGAACTAGAAGGATCTACACCTGATAAAAAAGCAGAGTTTGTTAAGTTAGAAGGGTTAATAGAAGATAAGAAAGTAACAAAGAAAAATTGTACAGTAAGTAAAAAGGATCGTGATGTATTACAAGTAGCTACAACTCTCTTGAAAGATAGTGGCATTAAAACTAGAATTATTAAAACTTATCTTCCTACTATGAATAAACTGATTAATCAGTTTTTACAAAGTATGGATTTTTATGTCAATTTTACATTAAATGAGAACTTTGAGGAGACAATCAAGTCTAGATACAGAGACGTATTCACATATGAAAGTTTTAGCGAAGGAGAAAAAGCTCGTATTGATATTAGTTTGTTGCTTACTTGGCGTTCTATTGCTAAACTCAAGAATAGCGTTGACACTAACCTTCTTATACTAGATGAAATCTTTGACGGATCGCTTGACCAGTCTGGTACTTCTGATCTTGGTTGGATCTTACGTAACTTTGATGATAATACAAACGTATTTGTTATCTCACACAAAAGTATTTTAGACGATAAGTTTGACCGTACCATTACTGTTAATAAAGATAAAAATTATTCTACCTTAGAGGAGACAGTTCACGAAGTGACACATGCACTGGTTGGTTAATTGATTTTTCGTGTATACTAGGGTATATCAATAAGAGAATCAATGTTTCAACAAGAAATCAAAGGCAACCTTGCAAGATTACTAGCAACAGAAAATCTAGTAGTTGAGCATCGTGATGTACCTACTGCACAGTTTGACGTAGATCGTAGAGTATTGACTCTACCTAACTGGGACAAAGCAAGTAGCATTGTATATGACATGCTTGTAGGTCATGAGGTAGGACATGCATTATTCACACCTAATGAAGATTGGACTCTTAAAGTAAATGTTCCACAATCTTATGTAAATGTTGTAGAGGACGTTCGTATTGAAAAATTAATGAAGCGTAAGTATCCAGGTATTCGCAAAAGTTTCAATGGTGGATATGGTGAACTAAACGCATTAGATTTTTTTGAAGTTAAAGGAGAAGACCTTTCAAAATTTGCATTGATTGACCGCATCAATTTACATTTCAAAGTAGGTGCTGATGCTATGGTTCCTTTTACAGAAGATGAGAAATTATTTGTAACACGCTCAGAAAATACAGAAACATTTGATGAGGTTCTAACTCTTGCTGATGACATTCGTAAATTTGTTAAAGCACAAAAAGAAATACAAGAAGCATTAGAAGCACATCTTAATGCCAACACTTCAAACAATTCAAATTCTGATAATGAAGAAGGTGAGACTTTACAAAAAGTTGATGAACCATCTAATGAAATGTCTGATGAGCAGTTAGAAGAGGAGTTTAACAGAGACAATCCAGATTTTGAAAACCTAGATCAAGATGATGATCTTTCTGGTGGTGATCAAGGTGGAGAACATTGGGAAGGAGAAACTCAAGAAAATTTTGATAGAAAAACCGAAGCACTATCAGATACAAATCATGGTAGAGATGTAACTTATGTTGAGATACCAGATAAAGTTGATACAAGTAAGTTCATTGTTGATTGGAAAGTTGTTCATAAATGGATTGAAGATCAAAAGCATGAAGATGAAAGAGAGGTAATTCATACTTGGGATAAAAGACTTTCATGTGCAGATGTTGATTCTTTATACAAAGAATTTCGTGACACAAATAAAAAAGAAGTAAACTATCTTGTTAAAGAATTTGAATGTCGTAAATCTGCTGATGCATATGCACGTACCTCTACTGCTAAGACAGGTATGCTCAACATGACAAAACTTCACACATACAAATACAATGAAGATTTATTCAAGAGAGTAAGTATTGTTCCCGATGGTAAAAATCATGGCATGATTTTCATTCTTGATTGGTCAGGTTCAATGCATCACGAATTACTTCCTACTGTAAAACAATTATTAAATCTAACTGCATTTTGTAAGAAAGTACAAATTCCTTTTGAAGTATATGCATTTACTAATGAGTGGCAGAAAGCACAACGTGCTCTTGATGGGGGAGAACTAGATACTAGCACCTCATGGTATGGTCACAATTATAGAGAGTATACAAATATTGAAAAAGATAAAGTTTTTCTTGGTCAAGGTGAGTTTCACTTAGTGAACTTTGTATCATCTCGTTCTAATCCTAGAGAATATGAAACACAATGCAGAAATCTATTCAGAGAAGCATATTACTATGCTGACAGATATGTTACATATCGTTCTACTTTAGGATTAGAATTATCTGGCACTCCATTGAATGAAGCGATTGTTATGCTTAACTATATTCTTCCAGAATTCAAAAAGAATAATGATCTTCAAAAAGTAAATGTTTGTATCTTAACTGATGGTGAATCAAACAGCATATCTTATGGTTGCACATCTACATACGAAGAAGATGATAAAGTTTTTCCTCGTAGTCTTGATTATGGAAACTGTGCATTACGTGATCGTAAAACAGGTAGACTATATCCTAAAATGGAGTACAATCAAGCAACAGAAACATTCATCAAACAAGTTTGTGATAGATTTCCTGATGTAAATGTATTAGGATTTCGTATATTACCTCCCTCAAGATTATCTGAGTTTGTTGCTCGTTTTGGTTGTTACGCAAAATACGAAGAAGTACAAAAACAATGGAGAAAAGATAAGTCTGCTATTATTCCAGATCCTAAAGGATATACTGCTCTCTATGCTATGTCTTCAAAAAATCTTGAAGACGAAAATAACTTTGAGGTATCTGAGAATGCTAAAAAAGGTGAGATTACTAGAGCATTCAAAAAAATGCTTAAGAACAAATCAACCAACAAAAAGTTACTTAACTCATTTGTTTCACATGTTGCATAACCAGTTGGGAAAGTGGCACACTACTTTCCCATTCAGTTATACCATGAATTATACTTATATCATACACAAGAAATCCAATGCCTTTTCAATCCAAATTTACTAACGAAGAACTAATCAACTTTCTTACAACAGACGAAGAAGTTGTTACTAGTGATAACATCAAAGATGCAGCTGCACATTTTGGAGTAAAGGTGCAGAGCGTTACTAAAAGAATTAACAAGATTCCACAATTCCAAAAAGTTACACGTGGTAAGTGGAATCTATCTGTAGCAGAAAAACTTGAGAGAGTATACGAAGGACTACCTGCTACACCTGCTGTTCAAGAAAATCTCGTTCCAGACAAAGATCCAAACTATGTACCGTTTGGTAACTTCACTGATGTTAAAAAAATTATCAGTTCTAAAATGTTTTATCCTACATTCATTACTGGTCTATCAGGTAATGGTAAAACATTTTCTGTAGAACAAGCATGTGCTCAGTTAGGTAGAGAACTTATTCGTGTAAACATTACTATTGA
>CETI01068883.1_pt1 | contig 12106 bp, 10 predicted proteins | sample 361441 | NCBI WGS metagenome assembly CETI01 (sample SAMEA2622478, study PRJEB7988) | marine metagenome | biome: marine biome (ENVO:00000447); feature: deep chlorophyll maximum layer (ENVO:xxxxxxxx); material: "saline water (ENVO:00002010), including plankton (ENVO:xxxxxxxx)" | depth 90 m | reverse complement strand
TAATTACGCTTGGTGATAAGGGATGTTTTTTTAAGAATAACCAAGAAGAGTTTGTGATACCTGCTTCCACTTTGAAAAAGCCTGTTGTTGATACAACAGGTGCAGGAGATGCCTTTAATGGTGCCTTTAGCGTGGCGCTGTCACAAAACAAGTCTTACAGAGAATCAATTGAATTTGCTAGTTTGGTAGCAGGTATTTCTGTCACTCGAGAAGGTGCTGCTAATTCAATGCCATTTAAAAAAGAATTAGAGGAGATTTAATATGGCATATAAAGCAAAAGTACAACGTTATGAAAAAATGCAATATAGAAAATGTGGTAAAAGTGGGATTAAGCTTCCGTTAATCTCAGTAGGATTGTGGCATAATTTTGGAGGCAATGGTATGTCCTCTGAGGCAAAAAAAATACTCTTTGAGTCTTTTGACTCAGGGATAACACATTTTGATTTAGCAAATAACTATGGCCCACCTTATGGAAGTGCAGAGTCTAACTTTGGTAAGATTATAAAAAGTGATTTAAAAAAATATAGAGATGAACTAATTATCTCATCAAAAGCTGGATATGACATGTGGGATGGGCCTTACGGAGAATGGGGTTCAAAGAAACATGTAATAGCTAGTTGTGATCAAAGTTTAAAAAGAATGAATCTTGACTATGTTGATATTTTTTATTCTCATCGTTTTGATCCCAATACTCCTTTAGAGGAAACAGCAGATGCTCTTGAGAGTATTTATCGATCAGGTAAGGCTTTATATATAGGGATCTCCTCTTACTCATCAAAAAAAACAAATGAGATGATCAAAATATTAAAAACTAGAGGAATAAAAATTTTTATACATCAACCCTCCTATTCTTTAATAAATCGTTGGATCGAGGGAGGTTTAACTAAAACACTACTTAAGAATGGTATTGGCTGCATTGCATTTTCTCCATTAGCTCAAGGGTTTTTATCTCAAAAATATTTATCTGGAATTCCGTCTGGTACTCGTGTTAGTGAAAATAGCTCTTTTAGTAAGGAATTAATCACTAAAAAAAATATGAAAATCATTAATGATTTAAATCATATAGCTAAAAAAAGAGGACAATCATTATCTCAAATGGCGTTAGCATGGGTCTTAAGTAATAAAGCAGTTACCTCTGCTCTTATAGGCGTAAGGACTGTTAGACAGCTTCAAGATAATATTGCAGCTCTTGATAATTTAAAATTTGAAAAAAGTGAATTAAAAATGATTGATAGAAAAGCAAAAGACGGAGATATAAACCTCTGGGCACCGTCTAGTTCCTATTGAAAAATTTTTTAGTATTCGGTGACTCCAATAGTTGGGGGTTCACAGATGAAGATGAAGGCCAAAGATATGATAAAAGATGGCCAATAGTTTTTGTTAGACATTTAAATGAGATTGGAATTTCATGTAATTTGAGAGAGGACTCTCTCCCAGGGAGAACAACAAATATTGATGATGGGAAAGATGGTATTCATTTAAACGGTTCATCAGTATTTAAATCAAGCTTACTTGCAAACTCCCCAATTGATATTGTCTTGATAATGTTAGGTACAAATGATTTGAAAAAAAGATTTAACAGAGAGCCAGAGGATATAGCAAAGGGTATAGAGCAACTTATTTCAATATCTCAAACAACTTTTTCTGGAAAAGGTTCTTGGCATAGCCAAAATTTATCTGAAATAATAATATTATGCCCTCCATCAATTGGGAAGCTTTCTAATGACTCTTCATGGACTAACTACAATGAGTGGAAAGGAGGATTTGTCAAATCACAATCCTTGTATCATTGCTATGAAAGTATTTGCTCTAAGAATAAAGTACAGCTTATTAACAGTAATCATTTAATTCAGTCTTCAGACAAAGATCCAATTCACTGGTCTAAATCAACTCATCAAATTTTTGGAAAAGAACTTGCTGAAATTATTTCTTCTAAATACTAAACCTTAATCCACTGTCTTTTTTTGATGGACTTAAAAATAGCATCTAACACTTTCATATTTTTCTTAGCATCTTCTAAATCGTAATCAATTTTTGTTTTCTTTATCAAATGGTTAGAAAAAGCAGTTACTTGATGTTCATATTGGTCTGTTGCAGAGAAAATTTTGATTGTATTTTCTTTTCTATAAATTGATTTACCATTATAGACAATAATAGTTGTTTTTTTTGAGGGTTCTGCATTAAAAGGATTTTCTACCACAATTGATTTTTTTGATCCTAAGATTATCACTTGTTGGGATTTATTACTTTGAGTTGCAACAGTAAAAGATGAATAAATTCCATCAAAATCAACTAAAGCAGAAGAAAGAATATCTGTTTTAAAATTTAAATCTTTTACAGCAGTGGCCACTACTCTCTTGGGTTCTTTATCTAAAAGATATCTAGATATAACTGTAGGGTAACAACCAATATCATAAATTGCGCCGCCACCATATTTTTGAATATTTCTAATATTTTTAGGGTCTTTATTTGAATAAGAAAAAACACTTGAAATACTACTTATGTCTCCAATATTCCCTTTTTGTATATATTTTTTTACCCATTGCCATTGAGGGTGATGTCGAACCATGAAAGCTTCTTTGATAATTACTTTATTTTTTTTTGAAGCTTTGATTAAAGGATCAATATTTTTTGCATTTAAAGATAATGGTTTTTCTAAAAGAATGTGTTTTCTAAATGAACTAGCTTCTAGTGAAGTTTTAATATGAAGATGATTTGGTAACGGATTATAAATAATATCTATTTCAGGATCTTTATATAGCTCTCTGTATGAACCGTAGTGTTTAAGAATATTTAATTTCTTAGATAGCTTCTTTGCTTTTGATAGATCACGACTAGCTAAAGCTAATACGTTACTATTTTTTGATTTTTGAATAGCTGGAATAATATATTCCCATCCTATTTTAGCAGTACTAATTATTCCCCAGTTAACTATTTTTTTTTTCATAACATTAACTTATAGTTATTATTAAATATAAACAACGAAGACGATATGAAACTTGTGAAAATATTTAATATGCTATAATCATACTTAAATTAATATGACATCAGAATATAAAATCGGAATAGATTACGGTGGAACTAAAATTGAGGGTATTCTTATTGATGGCCAAGGTAATGAGATTTTAAGAAAAAGGTCAACTTATGAAAAAAACTACAAATCAGGCATAGAAACAGTTGTCTCATTAGTTTCTGAGTTTGACCAATTTACAGGTACCAAAAACAGCGTTGGTATTGGTATACCTGGCTCTTCATCTAAAGAGTCTGGGCTAATTAAAAATGCTAATTCTATTTGGTTAAATGACAAACCTTTTCAAAAGGACATAGAGGAAACTCTTCAAAGAGAAGTTAGAATAATGAATGATGCAAATTGTTTCGCCTTATCTGAAGCAATAGATGGGTCGGGCGCTGATTACAAATCAGTGTGGGGTGTAATAATTGGCTCTGGTCTTGGTGGGTCTTTTGTTTTTAATAAACAAGTAGTCGAGGGAGTGAATCAAGTAGCTGGTGATTGGGGACATCAACCATTACCTTATGCAACACAAGAAGAGCGTGCTCTTAATGTTGAATGTAAAGTAGGTAATTGTAAAAGACCACTTTGTGCTGAACAATTTATTTCAGGGATTGGTTTCACAAATATATTTAATCAAAAGCATGGGACAAATCTTAGGACACGTGAAATTGTAGCATTAGAGGCAAATGGGGACGAAAGAGCAAAAGAAGAATTTGATCTTTATGAAGATCGATTTGCTAGGATAATTGCATTGATGATTGGAATAGTTGATCCTGACGCTATCATCTTAGGTGGAGGAATGTCAAATATAGGGAGGCTTTATGACAATATTCCGAAATTACTTCCCAAATATACATTCAGTGATAAAGTAAGAAATAAGATCTTACGAAATACTCATGGTGACTCTAGTGGTGTTCGAGGAGCTGCTTGGTTATGGGACTCAGATAAATTTTAACATGAAAAAAATAGGAATTTTAACAAGCGGTGGGGATTGTGGCGGACTAAATGCTGCTGTTCGTTCAATTTTTTTTAGAGCTAAAAACACATATGGTATGGAGGTATTAGGAATACAGGATGGAACTGTTGGGTTAATGCAAAGACCAGTTGCATTTTTGCCATTAGACTATCAAACATTTAGCGGATCCTTGCTTCGACAGGGGGGAACTTTTTTAGGCACAACTAATAAAGGCAATCCATTTAAATTTCCTATGCCAGATGGCTCATTTAAGGATAGGACTCAAGATATCATTGATGGCTATCATGAATTGAACTTAGATGGACTGATTGTTATTGGAGGAGATGGGAGTATGTCGATACTTACCGAAATTGCCAAAAGGGGGAATTTAAATATCGTAGCCATTCCAAAGACAATAGATAATGATGTGGGCGCTACGGAAAGTTCAATTGGATTTAACACAGCAGTAAATGTTGCTACTCAAGCTCTGGACAACCTCCAATCAACAGCTGCAAGCCATCATCGCACTATGATATTAGAGGTTATGGGTCGAGATGCAGGCCATATAGCAATTAATGCCGGAATTGCTGGTGGTGCTGACGTCATATTAATACCTGAGCTAAAATACTCAATTAAAGGTGTCATTAAGAAGCTTACTGAAATGAAAAATCGGGGGATTGTGCACTCGCTTGTGGTTGTAGCAGAAGCCGTTAAAACTGAAGAGGGTAAAACCTATGAAGTAGAATTTGCAGATGGTCAAAGACGACTAGGGGGTATTGGGAGTTATTTATCAGAGGAAATCATGAATAAGACCGATATTGAATGTCGTGTAACTTCTCTTGGGCATGTTCAAAGAGGTGCGCCCCCAACTCCTCGTGACAGAATTCTAGCAAGTGCCTTTGGTGTCTACGCCGTAGATTTATTAGCTAATGGAAATTTTAATAGAATGGTTGCATGGAGAGATCGAAAAGTTATTGATGTCCCTATTAGCGAAGGTATTTCTACTTATAAAGTTGTTGATAGATCAGACCCTCTAATAGAAACTGCTTTAGCTTTAGGTGTCTATGTAGGTGATATCAATTAATTGTTTGAGCAAATTGATAAAATTTTAAATCTTCCAAAATTTAAAAAAGATATTTTTGATGGTAAAATTTTTGTTTTTCAAAAATCTTCCATTTCATTAGAATTAGTTCAACAGATTAAAAAAAATATTTTACTAGAATACGACGGTAAGCTTGAGAAATTACATCATTTTGATAACTGTGAGGATATTAGCTCTAAATTGGTTAGTGATTTAAAAAAGGTTCCTGAGTTTAAAAAATTATTTAAAATTTTTTTAAATGAAATAAATTTTTTAAATAAAAACTCCTATTGGGACCAGTTTCGAGTACGCGTAGCTCCTGCTCAAAATAAATTTGGCTATCGTGAAGCTTCACGTATCAAGGCACATCGTGATACCTGGGGAACAAATATTCATCAACAAATAAATTGGTGGGCTCCAATAAGCTTAATCGATAAAACTAATACTATGATATTTTACCCTAATTTTTTTTCTAAACCGGTAAAAAATACTACTTCTTCATGGGATCTTAATACTTATCTAGAGCATAGAAAGAGAGAGGATTTTTCATATCCCTCAGCTCCTCAGCTACTTGAAGATATACCCAATAATGAAGAAATTTTGCCCGTTATCATTGAACCAGGTGAAGTGTTATGTTTTTCTGGATGTCATCTGCATAGTTCCTCTACAGAAAAGTCGGAAAACACAAGATTTAGCTATGAAATTCGTACTATTTGTCAAGATGATTTAGACCAAGATAGACGTGCCCCAAATACAGATTGTGAATTAAAATCTCAATTTCCAAAAATTTTTCGGCATATTGATGACAATTCGTCTTTGAAATTTAGTAGCTGAATAAATCTTTTTTTGCTAATTTCCAATCGTGAAAAGAAAATATTCTATATTTAGCTTGGCAAAAAATGCTTTTAATGGTCACAAAGATTGGCCTAAGATGTGGCGAAGTCCTGAACCCAGAGAATTCTATGATGTTATCATCATAGGTGGAGGCGGTCATGGTTTAGGCACAGCCTATTATCTTGCAAAGGAACACGGTTTTAAAAATATAGCTGTAATTGAGAAAGGTTGGCTTGGTGGAGGTAATACTGGTCGTAACACTACAATAATAAGATCAAATTATTTATGGGATGACAGCGCCCATCTGTATGAACATTCACTAAAATTATGGGAAAAACTTTCCTCAGATTTAAACTACAATGTTATGTTCAGTCAAAGAGGTGTAATGAACCTCGCTCATAATGAACATGATATAAAAGAAATAAAAAGAAGAATTAGTGCTAATAATTTAAACGGAATTGACTCTCTCTGGTTATCTAAAGAGGAAATTCAAAAAAAAGTTCCTATAATGAATACTAATAATCTTCGATATCCAGTTCTTGGAGCTTCTTATCAACCTAGAGGTGGAGTAGCAAGACATGATGCAATTGCTTGGGGCTTTGCTATGCGAGCCGATGAGATGGGAGTTGATATTATTCAAAATTGTGAGGCGCACCAAATTAAAACTAAAAATGGGAAAATTGAGGGAGTAGAGACATCAAAAGGTTTTATTCGATCAAACAAAGTTGGGGTGGTAGCCTCTGGGCATTCAAGTGTACTAGCAGAAACTGCTGGAATAAGATTACCTCTTCAAAGCAAACCTTTACAAGCCTTAGTCTCTGAGCCTATTAAGCCTATTATCGATACAGTTGTAATGTCATCAGCAGTTCATGCTTATGTCAGTCAATCTGATAAAGGAGAGTTGGTAATAGGAGCAGGAACTGATAGTTACAATTCTTTCACCCAAAGAGGTGGGTTTGATATTATCGAGGAAACTATTCGAGCAATGGTTGAGCTCTATCCAGTCTTTGGAAAAATGAAAATGTTACGTCAATGGGGCGGTATTGTTGATATTTGTCCAGACGCTAGCCCTATTATTAGTAAATCAGATATAGAGGGATTATTTTTTAATTGTGGTTGGGGAACTGGAGGATTTAAAGCAACCCCAGGTAGTGCTAATGTTTTTGCTCATACAATTGCGAAAAATGAACCTCACCAAATTAATGCCGCCTTCAGCTTAGAGCGCTTTGTAAGTGGTAAACTCGTAGACGAACACGGAGCAGCTGCAGTAGCTCACTAAAATTAAATGCTAGTAATAGAATGCCCGTATTGTGGACCCCGAGATCAATCTGAATTCTCTAACGGTGGGGAAGCTCATGTTAAGCGCCCCGATGGTAACACAGATATTAGTGACCGAGAGTGGTCAGAGTACGTTTTTATAAGATCTAACACTAAGGGTATTTTTTATGAAAGATGGGTTCACTCCCATGGATGTCGAAAATGGTTTAATTGCGTTAGGGATACTTCTACTGACGAGATATTAAAGACCTATAAAATTGATGAGTCTAGACCAAATTTAAAAGAATTTAAGAATAAAATTGATACACCGTCTGGAGAACCAGAATTAGGATCTGGTAATTTTACTGTAAAAAAATGAATGATTTGACAATTAAAAGTAGTCCTTTTGTTAATACAAATCAAAAAATAAGTTTTTTATTTGATGGTAAAAAATTATCTGGCTTTAAAGGTGATACTATTGCATCGGCTCTTTTAAGAAATAATATAAATTTTGTTGGTCGAAGTTTCAAATATCATCGGCCCCGAGGAATCTATACCTGTGGTATTGAGGAGCCCAATGCTTTGGTTCAAATCATTAGCGAATATTCAGAACCAAATACTAGAGCAACAGTAAAAAAAATTTATGAAGGGATGGAGGTGGAAAGCCAAAATCGCTGGCCGTCTTTAGAGTTAGATTTAGGTAGTATCAACAACCTATTTTCCCCTCTTTTTTCAGCAGGTTTTTACTATAAAACCTTTATGGGCCCTCATAAAAGCTTTTGGAAAAAAATATATGAACCTATTATTAGGAGAGCTGCTGGTTTGGGAAAACCACCTAAAGAATTTAAAGCTATTAGCTCACACCTTCATCATAATGTAGACATTGTAATTGTTGGAGCAGGTCTTAATGGCTTACTAGCTGCAAAATCCTTAATAAATTCTGATCATGACATTTTATTAATAGATTTTGATACTCATTTAGGCGGAATTATCAACAATTCTAATAAAATTTCATCAATTGACAACCAAAGCCCTCTAGAATGGGTCAAAGAAACTGTTGAGGCCATTGAAAAATCAAAGAATATTAAAATTTTAAGAAACACCTTGGTGACAACTTACAACTACATAAATCACCTTATTGCAGTTGAAGATAAATATGTTGGCTCAAGACCATCAGAGAACAAAGTAAACAGTACCCTCCATAAAATAAGAACCGAGCATGTAATTTTATGTAATGGACATATTGAGAGGTTTTTATCTTTTCAGAACAATGATCTTCCAGGAATAATGTTGGCCTCATCTTTTGAAAAATATATTTGTAGATATGGAACTTTACCTTCCAAAGAACCAGTTTTATTTAGTAATAACTCTAATTCTAATAGTTTAATTTATTCATTAATCAATCAAGGTCTTAGACCTAAAGCATATATTGACTCTCGCTCTGGAGAAAATATAGAAGCAAACTTATTTGATATAATCAGAAAAAACGATATTCCTCTTTACACTAATTCTCAAATTAAGGGAGTTTTTGGCAATAAAAGAATAGAAAAAATTTTAATTGAAGACAGTAAAGGGGGTTTAAGTGAAATTAAAGCAGATTTTCTATGTGTGTCGGGCGGAATTAACCCTGATGTCCATTTGTTCACACAATCAAAAGGATTATTAGATTGGGATGAAAAAGATTTAACATACAAACCATCTAAACCTTTTCAATCGACCATTACTTTGGGATCAGCAAGTGGTCAATTTAATTTTGAAAACATATGCAATGAGATCAATGAAAAACTTAAAATTTTTAAAAATAAAAAATTAGACACTAAAATTGATTTAAATATTAATACCTCTTATCAGATAGAAAAATTATGGGAAATATCTCCCCATGAGCCCTCAATATGGTCAAAATCATTTATTGATTTACAAAATGATGTCACGACTAAAGATATACGTCAGGCCATATCTGAAGGTTTTGATCGTATTGAACATCTAAAGCGATATACCACTAATAGCATGGGAACTGACCAAGGCAAAATAAGCAGCATTAATGCACTGGGAATTGTTTCAGAATTGTTAGATAAAAAAGTAAATGAAGTTGGAACTACAATATATCGTCCCCCCTATGCACCACTTAGTTTTGCAGCAATAGCTGGAAGAAATTCTTATGAATTTTACGATCCAGAGAGAAAATCTCCGATACACCAATGGCATTTAAAAAATGGAGCTGTTTTTGAAGATGTAGGGCAATGGAAAAGACCTTGGTATTTTCCGATTAATTCCTCTGAAAGCATGCATGATGCTGTTCAAAGAGAAAGCAAACAGGTTCGAAATTTTGCTGGAATACTTGATGGTAGTACTTTAGGTAAGATTGAAATTAAAGGAAAAGACGCCCTAAGTTTTATGAACCTTATCTATACAAATAGTTTTTCTAAAATGAAACCTGGTTCTGCCAGATACGCTTTAATGCTAGGTGAAGATGGAATGGTCAAAGACGATGGAATTATTTCTAAGATTTCAGATGAACACTTTATAGCAACTACTACCACTGGAGGCGCGGCAACAGTCTTAGGATGTATGGAGGAATATGCCCAAACTGAATGGCCAAATTTAAATGTCTATATGAATTCTATCACTGAACAATTTGCGACATTTAATATTAGTGGGCCAAAGACAAGAGAGATTATGCAAAAAGTATTTCCAAGTATGGATTTTAGCAATGAGGCTTTTCCTTTTATGACATTTCAATTTCATAATTACCAAGATACTCAGATTAGAATTCTAAGAGCAAGTTTTACAGGTGAAATGGGATATGAAATTTATGTCCCCTCTAATAATGCTATTAAAGTCTGGGAACAAATTCATAGTTTTGGCAAAGATTTTGGATTAATTACTTATGGCACTGAGACTATGCACCTTCTAAGAGCTGAGAAGGGATATATATTAGTTGGGCAAGACACTGATGGATCGATTACTCCTATTGATTTAGGATTAAATTGGATGATTGGAAAAACAAAATCAGATTTTTTAGGAAAGCGTTCTTTAACAAGATCAGATACGATAAGAACAGATAGAAAACAACTTGTGGGAATCCTTCCCTCTAATAAAAAAGAAAGGCTAACTGAAGGTCAACATATTATTCTTAATGAAAAAATTACAACTCCGATGCCTATGTTGGGTCATATTACATCAAGTTATATAAGTCCAACTCTTGGGCACAGCTTTGGCTTAGCAGTGATTAAAGATGGCCATAAGTTAATAGGCTCAAAAGCCTTTGCATCAACCCCAGATCAAAAAACAATAGCAGTTGATATAGTCAAACCTATTTTTTATGATGAGGAAAATAAAAGGCTTGTTTCATGAGAGATGTTATTAGGTCAGATGAGGTTGAAATTAAATCATTTACCTGCCAACAAATTATTATCCGTGGAAACGGCAACTCAGAATTTAATAATACTCTTAATAAATTATTTAAACTTCTCCCTCCAATAGATAATTTAAGGATTGTATCTAATGAAGAAATTATTTTATCTAAATTATCTTTTGATCAGTGGAATTTAATATTTACTAAAGAAATAAGTGAAGAAAAAATCATAAAATACATTGAGAAATTAAATAATGTTTCCTCTATTTTAGCCACAAACCTATCAGATGCTCAAATTTTTTTTCAAATTAAAGGCCGAAATGCAAATCAAACACTGAATAAATTAACTCATTTTGATTTTAGAGAAAAATCCTTCAAATCACTAACTGCTGCCCAATCATTACTTGCTAGAATTGACTGTACTTTTCTTAAATTTAGCGATCACTTGCTTATCGGATGTAATCGATCATTTGGGGACTATCTTGAAGATCGACTGATCGACGCAGTTAATTTCTAAACATTAATTCGTGTTGACATCATTTTTTGGAACTGATTATCTTTAAACATTAATTAGGGGGAATGCATGTCTCGTAAATCTAGAATAATAATCGTTGGGAGTGGAATTGTAGGGGCCAGTACTGCTTACCACTTAGCAAAACTTGGATGGAAAGATATGGTCATTTTAGACCAAGGTCCTTTATTTGAGACAGGTGGTTCCACTAGCCATGCTCCCGGTGGTGTCTTCCAAACAAACCCCTCTAGAATGATGTGCAAATTTGCACAATACACAGTTGATCTTCTTCGTTCTCTTTCATACGAAGATAAACCCTGTTACCACACAGTAGGGGGAATAGAAGTTTCAAAAACTAAAGAAAGGCATGAAGACCTTTATAGAAAAATGGGAATTGCTCATAGCTATGGATTAACGGAAGCTAAAATTATTTCACCTGAGGAAGTTTTAAAAATGAGTCCTTATATTGATCCTAATAAAATTTATGGTGGATACTATGTTCCTACTGATGGACTTGCAGCACCTGTCAGAGCTGTTAAAGCGATGGCAAAATATGTAACTGATTTAAATGCAGGTGAATTTATAGGCCACACACCTGTTACTGGATTTAAAGTTATAAATAATCAAATTCGTGGAGTTCAAACACCAGAAGGCGACTATGAAGCTGATATAGTTTTAGTTTCAACAGGAATTTGGGCTCCAAAAATGGGAAGGCTTGCTAATATTTCTCTACCATTAGTTCCGTGTGAACATCAAATGGCTTGGCTAGAACCTTTTGAAGAACTTAGAGAATTTCAAGCTGATCATAAAGAGGCTCAAGTAGAGCATGCTTTAATTAGACATCAAGATTACAGTCTTTACTTTAGACAGTGGAATGACACTTATGTAATAGGTAACTATCGCCATGAACCTCGTATATTAGAGTCAGAAGAATTAAAAAAACCAGAAGAAGCTGAAGAAATGCCTTCTTTAGTTGACTTTAGGCCGGGTGATTTCGAGGGAGCGCATAAGGAGACTAACTGGTTATTTCCAAAATTTGCTGAAAAAAAATTAACTAAAAAGATTAATGGCCTCTTTTCTTTTACAACTGATGGTAACCC
>CETI01087447.1_pt1 | contig 12135 bp, 4 predicted proteins | sample 361441 | NCBI WGS metagenome assembly CETI01 (sample SAMEA2622478, study PRJEB7988) | marine metagenome | biome: marine biome (ENVO:00000447); feature: deep chlorophyll maximum layer (ENVO:xxxxxxxx); material: "saline water (ENVO:00002010), including plankton (ENVO:xxxxxxxx)" | depth 90 m | reverse complement strand
AACGGACTCGGGGTACTCGGATGGGGCGTCGGGGGAATAGAGGCTGAGGCGGTCATGCTCGGCCAGCCGATCTACATGCTCCTGCCAGAAGTGGTGGGCATGGAGCTGACCGGTTCACTAAGCCCAGGAGTAACCGCCACAGACATGGCTCTACGGATTGTAGAGATGCTGAGGGATCACGGAGTTGTCGGGCGCTTCGTAGAATTTTATGGCGAGGGTCTTGACGCACTCAGTCTTCCAGACAGAGCTACAATTGCTAACATGGCTCCAGAGTACGGTGCAACATGTGGATTCTTCCCCGCTGACTCAACTACCATGAATTATCTGAAAAATTCAGGGCGTGAACAATCGATAGTGGATGACATCGAGAGATACCTTCGAGCGAACCGCCTCTTCAGAATAGAATCAGACTCGCCGCCCCTGTTCACTTCCACTCTGAAACTCGATCTTTCTTCTGTTGAATCCTCGTTGGCAGGGCCAAAGAGGCCTCAGGATCGAGTCGCACTTTCGGGGATGAGGGAACACTGGAGAGATTCCCTTACAGCCCCTGTGGGTCACTCTGGACATGGTGTCGATCAGAGCGATGTATGCGCAACTCAGAATCTCTCAGATAGAAGTGGAGATTTGAGCCATGGTTCAGTGGTCATAGCAGCTATTACCAGCTGCACGAACACCAGTAATCCCTCGGTGATGGTTGCTGCCGGACTTCTTGCCAAGAATGCTGTAAAGGCAGGGCTATCGATCAAACCGTGGGTCAAACCGAGCCTTGCTCCCGGATCAAGAGTCGTTACTGAGTACCTCGAGGCGGCAAATCTTGACGGAGACCTCAGTATTTTGGGATTCAATACTGTCGGATATGGCTGTACAACATGCATAGGAAACTCAGGCCCATTAGATGACGATATAGAATCCGCCATAGATTCGGCCGATCTTGTAGTCGGTAGCGTGCTATCTGGAAATAGGAACTTCGAGGGACGCGTCCATGCCAAGGTGAAAGCAAACTATCTCGCAAGCCCCCCACTAGTCGTCGCTTATGCCATAGCAGGGCATCTCGACTTCGATTTCTCCACGGACCCAATGGGCCATGATTCGGACGGAAATCCAATAATGCTGGCCGACTTATGGCCATCAGATGCTGAGATAAGCGCCGTAGTCTCAGAGGCAATAACTCCAGAGATGTACAGGGATAGATACGCGGACGTACTCACCGAGCCCAGATGGGAGTCTATACCAGCGACGACATCGCAGCTTTACGATTGGGACCCGGATTCGACCTATGTAAGGCGCCCAACATTCCTAAGCGGCATCCCCAGAAATATCGAACCGATAGACCCGATAATAGGCGCAAGAGCGTTACTGGTGCTTGATGACAGCGTTACTACGGACCACATCAGTCCCGCTGGATCATTCGCATCGACTTCTTCAGCCGGCTTGTATTTGACAGATAAGGGCATATCCCCTCGAGACTTCAATTCATATGGCAGCAGGAGAGGCAATCACGAGGTCATGATGAGGGGCACTTTTGCAAATGTCCGTATCAGAAACAAGCTAGCACCAGAAACAACGGGCGGATTCACCACACACATGGCCTCCGGGGATGTTGTATCTATATTCGAGGCAAGCAGGAGGTATCGGGATGAGGGCACCCCGCTTATTGTAATTGCAGGCAGCCAATACGGTACGGGCAGCAGCAGGGATTGGGCTGCTAAGGGCCCATTACTACTTGGAGTCAGGGCTGTAATCGCAACTTCCTTTGAACGGATTCATCGTTCAAACCTCGTTGGAATGGGCATCCTTCCCCTAACATTCGCAGAGGGGGATGATGCCAATTCCCTTGGTCTCAACGGCACTGAGTCATTCGACATACCCGCAGACATAGCCCTTGAGCCGGGTCAGAACATCCCCATTAAGGCTAGAAAGGAAGATGGCTCAACAATACGCTTCGAGGCAGTAGTCAGGCTCGATACTCCTGTTGAGGTGGAATACTACCGCAATGGAGGTATTCTTCAGACCGTTCTAAGGGGACTTGCTGATTGAGGGGTGTTTTTGCATGGTAAAAATGAGATTTTCTTTCAGACATGAGCCGAATGACATAGTCACTGTGATCGAGGGGCCTGAAGCTTGGGTGAAACATTTCGTCGAGCAGATGGGCCTTGAAGGGGATTGTGGCTGGATGATGGAGATGACTCAACAAGGCCAGCAATCGAACGATGAGAACGCTCCCGAAGGATCGTCGGTACTCCCCGGGCCACCTCCCGATCCATCCAAGATCCCTGCAGTCATACGAGAGATAGGCTCATTCGATCCTTCCGAGAATTTAGAATCAAATAAGCCACCACCCTTGGACGAGGAGGAGCTCCGTTCATTCATATCGGAGATGCCCGAGCCAGAAATCCCTCCTGATTCCATATCCAACGATCCACTCACGGAAGAATGGCTTAGATTGGTACTCGCCATCGTGGTCACTGAGCATGGAATTTCCTCCATGCTGCCTGAGACTATAGCCAGCATTCTTTCAGAAAGAACAAGTCTCGACGATATTGCAGTATCAATCGCACTCAGGCGTTTGTGGGTTGCAGGGAAAGTAGATAAAATTCTTACAGAACAGGGCGAGGAGTACTCTCCTTCGCCGTCTTGGATACAAGTCTACAGAGAATGAATCCGGCATAATTCGCTGCTCAACTCTCGGTAAACAATAAGAGAGCCCTGTATCTCCGCGCTGCTATGCGCAGCGGAGCCAACGTGAAAAGAACTGAGAATAGGAGGGCCAAGGCAATCACCCTCGTGGTGATGATGGTCTCCATGACCTTGGTTTCTCTTGTACCAGCTGCAAGCGCTTCGCAGATTACCCAATATGCCGTGCAAAGAGACCCCCATTTCGTAGCAACAGGCGACCTCGACTGTGACGGTGACAATGATATCGCCGCATCGAGCAGCATGGGCTTCTACCTCACATCGATGTTCAATGACGGTGCAGGGGGCTTCCCCGACAGACAAGACATATTCATCGCAGGAGGCGTTGGAGACTCTCAGCGACAGAGCATCTTCCAGACTGCGAACAGTCAGCAGATAGAGATAGCCGACATAGATGGCGATCAGATGCCAGACATCGTCTACTTCCAAGAGAACGTAAGATTCGTCGGGGAGACGTTCGTTCGCCCAGCGAATCTCACTGTGCTGTGGGGCGAGTGCAACATGAATACCCATCAATGGAGCCGAGATATCATCGAGATTCCATCCCATCCATTCAGCCAAGGCATGGATGTAGGGGATATCGATGATGATGGCGACGACGACATCATACTGGCAACAATGACGCCCGATGGCGGACAGACATATCTCGAGGTCTTCAAGGGCCCAGATCCAGGGCCACAGGCAGATCAGACCATATTGGTGCCAGCCCCCACGTATGGGCATTATAGCTACATAGAACTAGGTCAATGGGGCGAGGATCTAGCCGAGGACCCATTCACCGGGCAGACACTCCCTGGCGAGTGCGAGGACCTGGACCTTTGGGTTCTCCGAACGCCTAGGTACAACCCCGGTGCGGGATACTCTGTTGGCAACTACGATAACATGACGGTGATTGAGTTTGACTGCGTAACGGGGCTTTATGCCGACCCCAATGTCGGAGGCTCCGCAGCAGCAGCAGTCCATGACTTCACACTTGACGCAGAGCACGGATATGAACTTCAGATCGACGTAGAAGACACTGATGGAGATGGAATAATCGACATGGTCGCCGCAGTAGACGGGATAGAGGGGAGAGTAAGCTATGCAACCAGGAGCGGAGTAAACTCAAATTGGGATACCCGGAATTACATCAATCTTGGAAATTACAAGGGCGCTTCGATTACTATAGCGGACGTGAATGGAGATGATAATATGGACTTCTTCGTTCCAACTGAATTGACCTTGACTAGACTGCAAGATTCGACATCCAAGAATCAGACTTACACCACAGTCGAGAATCTGAGGGAACTTAACAGTGTAGAGATCATTCTCTCAGACGCCCAGGGCACGGGTTACCTGTCGCCCATATCTTTTGATGTTGGAAGAAGACCTACCGTGGCAGTACCAGCACAACTCAAAGATGACGGGGACGGATCCTCAGCACTGGAGATAATCATCGGTCAGCGCGACTATTCCTATCGTTTCTCAAGCGGAGCCATGTGGATGGATACCTTGGGGTGGCCAGGTGCAGGAGACTTCCTTTCGGTACTAACATTGGACAATCAAGACGTTGCGATCGACGGCTTGACAATCGCACCTGCCTCTACTGACCCAGCAACTGGTTCAGCACAGTTAGGCGAGGGGACAAGATTTGTGAATGTCACTCTGATGAATACTGGACTCAATCCTGTAAGCGGGTCTGTCGATCTAGACCTCGCAGTAAAGGAGGTCACGGGCGGAGTCGATACAGTAGTCTACTCAAATGATTTCGATGGAACCACCGAGTCTTCCAACTGTGCCTCTTGCACATGGACTGGGGTATCATACACGTCCGACTTCTCTCCAGGGACATCATGGCATGAGGAGAGAAACTCCACTGCACTAACCGAGAACGTTTCAACTTACGAGGCGGATCACAATCCAACCAACTACATGTGGGCGGGTCTGGACTACAATGGAACTGATGAGAACAACTCAGGATACTTCAACAACATGGATGAGGCTTTCATACTACAAAACGTGGATCTCACGGGATCAGATGCTGCTTTCTTGGACGTATCGATCCTTTGTAGTGTTGCATACACTAACTTGTTCCTCTCTGAACCGTATGTAGTCCAAGAACGCTGGCTGTATGAGGACTCGTGCGGGATAGAAGCTTTCTCAGAAGGAAGGGGATGGGAACGCGTGTGGTTCCAAGGCGGATACGATCAAGATCGATACTTCAACCTCTTAGCGTTGAACCAGGACCCCGAACTTGAGATCAAGAACTTCGCAATTTATCCATATTACCTCACTGAGTGGACCAACTACACGGAGGGTGGGTCCGAGGACAATTCAACCAACACACTAGAATCAATCGACCTTACGCCCTATGCTGGAGAAGTCATCGATCTCAGATTCCGCTTCAGGAGCGGGTTGGTAGGCTCTGTAGGTACTGTCGACACATCCTATGATTCAGGATTCGACGGTTTCGCATTTGACAACATAACTGTCAGGAAGAGAAACACTGCTTTCGGAGAAGAGCAGTCTATCTCGCAACAAGTCAGCTTCCAGCCACTTGCTGCAGGCGAGCAAAGGGAAATCTCCCTTTCTGCGGACTTTATCGACAACAAGACGTACTACATCAGCACCACGCTGTCTAACTTCAATGGATTCGTCGATCAGGACCCCATTAATGACGCATTGAAATTCCAGACCCTCGTTAGAAATCTATACGACCCCGGACTCGCAGCAGATCCATTCGTTGATTTCGAACCAGGGGTAAGGTATGCTTCTGCAGAGTATCCGATTGATGTCCGAGTTCAGAACTTCGGAAATACGATAGTGAATTGGACCACAGAAGCCGAGATATTCAACGCGTTACCGGATCTCACCGCTATCGAGGATTTCTCAGGTATAAATCCAATATGGACAGATGATAATGACCAGGAGGGCAAGGAAAATGGCACTAGGCTAGATGACTCCACGACATCAAACCAGGCGCTTCCTCAGAATCAGGGCGTGTTCAAGAATTTCGCATATTGGCTCGGAGACCCGGACATCGGATACGGCGATAATTGGGATGAGACGCTCACAGTAGGACCAGTTGCTGTATCTCAGACAGATTCAGATTACACTTACGCCTCATGGGACTACTATGCAGAAGGAGACTATCTCCAGGATCAATTCGGTAATGTCCTCGCAGTTCGTGACTCAGCGTCCCTTACTGTGGATTGGACAAAGAGCGGACAGTCGTACACCGGTCTAGCTTACGGCTCATGGGTTGATCTCAATGAAAATGGGGTCCAGCGCACAAATCCTGAAGATCCAAACTTCCATGCCTGTGAAGACTTCGATAACGACGGCAACTACGACGAAGCCGAGTATTTCGGAGACAGGAATGACCAGGGCAATTACATCGTTTGGTTCGATTCAGAGTCAATAGTGAAGTCAGTGGTTCTGGATCTGACGCATATCGTGATACAGAATCGCACATCTGAAGAGCCACAAGAGTGGAGAGATGAATGTACGTCTCTGGCCGATGCCGAGGTCACACTCACATGGAGATTCACATCCAATGGGGATGGCGTCAATGGAAATGCCGGACTGGCCGGATTCGCCATCGACAATATCAGATTTGAGGAATTCACATTCGAAGATGATGGGAATTACTCGGTGCCAGTGAACGGACTCGACTCCCAAGAGGGGATGACCGTATCGTTGGGTACACATGACTTCGATTCTGGATTGTATCGAATTGATGTTAGGACGATATTCGACAACAATGACCCCACTCAGAAGTGGTATTTGGCTGAAGAGGTCAATCCCTCGAATAACTTCTCCAAAGTTCAATTCAGTATTGATAGTGCTGAGATAACGCTCTTGCAACCTAACGTGCTTGATTGTGTGGGCGATGTTACTTACGAATGCGTCTACCCGATAAGCTCGACATCGGCACATACCTACTCGCTTCCCATACTCAATGGTGTGATTGAAGGGGTCTACGAGGTTACAATGACCGTCGTAGATACGACGACCGGCCAGACGGTATGGCAAGCAAACTCAGATAATGGCCCCTTCGACTTGGTCCCCCATCAGCGCACATTCGCTAACTGGTCTGTAGGGTCCAACGTCGAAATAGGCTCCAGCGGGATGTTCAACGCATGGGAGGACAGCAGGAAGTACAATCTAAGTTGGGCAGCTAAACTTGTTAGCGATGATAGCGACAACGGCAATGTACGATTCTTTGAGATCGCCTTCATGGACCATATTGATGTAGCCATCTTATCCAACCCAACAGATCAGAATCGCCTTCAGAGGGTCAAGTCAGATCTAGAGGCCATGGGCATGGTGTACACGCAGTTCCGAACGAATGAGTGGGAAGACTATGTTACGCAGGACTGGGCTGGAGTGTATGATAAGATACTCCTTCCATGGCAAACTGATTACAACGCTGAGTACGGCGAATACTATCAGAAATTGAATGAGTTGCGCGGAGACGGACTTTCAACAAATGACGTCCTGGACGACTTCATGGTCAATGGAGGCACTTTGCAGGTTCATTTGGGCCCATACAGGAACGATTACGTCCCAGACAATCTCCCCTTCGGAATGGATATTCAGGAGAGGGACCCTTCGAACTCGACGATCAGATTCGATTACGAAGACGTTAGAGTCATCGATCGCTATCACCCCCTCCTTTCCAATATCGAACTGAGCTACTTGCAATCAGTCCATGCCGGTCAGTATGTGGCAAGATCGGGATTGGATATATCGCAAGTCCAACCCAATCAGGTTCCATCTGCATGCGGAGGCAGGATTTCCGATCCTTTGGGAACATTCCACAGCCTTCTTGGAAGTGTCGAGTACGGCTCACAATCCTTGCTAAGTCTTTGCAACAGAGGCAATGGAGGCATGATTGTTACGACCATGGATGTTGAAAATCCAAGTTTCTCAGAACCATATGGCAGTGAGTCAATGCCCCTCCTTTCCAACATGCTCGGTTACAGCGTAACGCCGTATCCTGTTGATTTCGGAATTGCCGGTGATACGTTCGACCTAACGATAAATGGTGAAGCACCTTCAATCAATACCGTGACCAAGGCATACAATACAGTCTACATCAAGTCAAATTCTCAACTTCAGTTTAGCTATGTGTCTGAGCAGAGTGGTTTGATAGCCGATTGGACTCTGGAGCCAGGCGGCGAAGACTCAGTAACGGGATGGGACAATGAGATTGTAGATCCGGGCGAGTATTCTTGGGTTTCCCAGACATCCGCAGATCTCCCCACACTCGGTTCATTCTGTGTTGAGGACACATTGTCATCCACAGGGTGTTTCCTAGGTGCTGAATGGCTGCTAACTCTGTATTTGCACGATGCAGAGGGCCATACCAGGATGACCTATGTTCGTTTAATCACAAATGATACATTGGCGGACGAAGAAGATCCAACTGCATCTTTTTCGATGGTTCAGGATGATCTCACAGACGAGTTCGTCACTAGCGATGGAACGAAGACTGTTGGAGGGGTCGAGTGGGACGTCTATCGAGTCAGACTGACTCCCACAGGCGATATATCCCTGTCATTCACAGGTGCTGACAGTATCGACCCAGATGCTCCTGAGGGCGAGACAGGCATCCAGATGTACTCGTGGCGCGTTTACTTTGACTATCCTGTAACCTCTCAGCCAAGCTTAGAGGGGCATCTGTTCGAAGTTCCGGCCTCGGCAGGAGGAGATGCATTTACCTACACGTTCCGTAATGTGACGAGTGATGGTGTCTTAGAGAATCAGATCCGTCTGGAACTCATCGTTTATGATAAGGCAGGCAAAGACTCATCGAAGGCAAGAATGTACTTCGTAGTGGTGGGCGAAGACTACGGAGACGATCCTCCAGTGGTATCTTTCAGCTCTCCGAAGCCAAACGACTCCCAGACTGAAGACCGAGTCACGATTAGCGGCACGGTTGTTTCAGGCGCCGAGAACTCGGATGTGAGGATACAAGTGGCGCTCGACGCAGTCACTTTGGATCTATCGCCGACTCCGAAAAACACTCAGAAGGCAATCGGCAAGTATAACGAGACAGGATTGCTCGGTGATGGGGCTTCATTCTCTATCACGCTAGATATCTCTGATCTCTATTCTGAAACGGATGGAGTATTATCTACGGTTTACATTCGAATCATAGAAGGCGATGGCGTGAGGTATACAACCACCTCTAGCGAAGACATCTATCTGCTCAAGAGAAGCAGCGACCCATGCGAAAGGGACCCATCTGCTGATGGATGCGACACCGAAGGTCAGGGCCTCGGATTGATAATTCCGATTGTAGGGGCCCTTCTCCTTGTCCTTGCCATAGCAGGAGTCACCCTTTCAATGAGGGGCAGAGGCTCCTCTGCAGTGAGTGACGAAATAAGGTCGTTCCAAGGAGTGGAGGACATGGATCCAGTCGAAGCCTACGTGCAGCAGATGGTCGGCCAAGGATACCCTGAAGACTATGCCCGGCAGTACGCCCAGGACTATTACGCCAATCTAGAAAAGAAGTAGCTGGATAATTTCACTGAGGAGTGAAACCCGTGGCCCAGCGGCGCTGTACGCGCTGCCCCTCGGCAACGATTCTGCTATGACGTTCTATCCATGCCGGTGGCCTGTATTTCAACATCGATTTGTGAAGTCTGCCTTCTCTGATATTCTCAGGTATGCACACCTTGCCGGAGGCCATTTCTATATCCAGTGCGCGATCCAAATCTGTCGCATTCCTGTTCATCCATCTGAAAAGAGGCTCAGACATGCGAGTCATCGTAAAGAATGCAGTTAGGATGACCAGGAATGTGGCCACTTGGCCCTTGGCACCATATGGGGCAAGAGCAGCGGAAGCAATGAATCCGAGTACGAATACAAGTGGTGCAATCATGAAGAATAGAAAGTATGTCTGAGATACTGGTTTCTGATTTCGATACCTCTCAATCTTCTCCCAACGTGGGTGATTCGGATCTTGAGGTCTAAAGACGTCCTTCTGTCTGAGTCTAAGCGCGTCTTTCAAACTCCTCCCCACATCTGCAGTCCTACGTTTCTGAGATTTAGTCAGCGTATCCTGATCTAGATTCACAATCAAATCCATTATTCTGGATGCTGCAGCGTATTCTCCATATCTTGCAAGAATTGCCACTTGCTCAATCATTGGAGCAGGAGATTCTGGTTTTAGAACGCGATATTCCTCCCACCACTCTAGCGCATCCTCCATCATACCTAGGTGATCGACAAGAATAAGGCCTCCAAGAGCCCATGCTTCTTCTAGATCAGGATTGAATGAAACCGCTGAACGAAGACATCTGACTGCATTGGCACATTGCGAGAGATCAGGATCTATTGGCCTACCCCTACTTCTCGGAGGGAGGTGCAAATCTGCAGCCTCAAGCCACAATAAGCCATCTTCAGGATGATCCTTCAGAGCAGCTTCAATAGCTTCAATGGCCGCTTCTCGACCTTCTTCTTTCAGAGTCTCACGAATACTTCCGAGAACATCCTCAGGCTCACTCATCGAGCGAGGCACAGGGGCATCGAGGATGAATCCTCCTATTCATCTTGGTCTCCGATTAGTACGGCCCCTTCTGCTACCATGATCCTCTTTTCTGCTTCTATCGCTTCGATTACGAGCATTATTGCCTCTATTATTGCGTTGCATGGAGCCACTTCTGGGACGATGTCCACTTGCATCCCCGCGTCTCTTCCCCCTGTCTGAATGATTTCGCGGAGTAGCCCCAGAACCCGGATTCTTATGCGGTCGAGGACTTCCACATTTCGAACATTTTGAAGTTCTAGAATTCATACTTCTACATGCTGAGCAGACCCATGTAGGCAACATCTTTCCACTGTTGGTTTTACGTGGCTTCCTATCTCCGAATCTCTCTTTCCCCGTATTCCTTGATCTCGGCCGATCCCTCCTCTGTGCCCCTCCTTTCGACACATTCCTATTCTTCCTGTTATCATTTCGGCTTCTTCTTCCGATTTCGATAGGGGCGCCTATTGCGGATGATGAATCTATTTTCTCAGACAGAGAAACATGTACCAGTGCATTTTCTATGCCTCCAATAACGGAATCAACCCTGCCTATCGTACGGCCTCCTTCGATACGAACCTCCCAGCCCAGACCAGGCGCCTTATCTTCGAATTCTGCAAGTAAGCCGCCAACATGGGATAGCGACACGACTCGCCCCTTCACTGTCATGATGCCCTGCGGGCTCCCCTTCTATACATGAATGCAGCAGCAAGAATTCCAATCATGGACGATGATCCTGGGAATGGCAGGAGGCCTTCTGCATCATTTTGGTCGGCCTTGGGCGGTGGCTCTGTTCCTCTGGGCGCTTCCAACGCTTCCGTTGAGTTCAAGCTCCGATCAGCAGATGAACACATCCCTGAGGCATCACAGACACGTACTGTAACGGTATGCTCCCCCGGATCGAAGAGTGCAAAGTCGATGGGTCCTACCGACCAAGAGTTGCCCAATGCATCGACATTCCCCAAATTATTGCCATCAATCAGCATGCTGAATGACACATCCTCCCCATCCGGTTCTCCGAACATTCCATTCATGCTCCATGTGGTACCTACCCACTCGCTATTCAAGATTGAAATGATCGGGGGGTCGCCAATTTTTTGCAATATCAAACTGCTCTTCTCAACACGTTCTTGGATTCCATCGCCACTTATCTTGAACCAGACATCAACAGCGCCAGGAATTAAATTCAGGGAAGATTCACTGAATATCTGTTGTTCTCCATTCTGTAGAACGATCGCGTTTTCATAGTATACGGGTTCCTCATTATTTTGGCTCAGACCTATTTCCAGAATGATCTGTTGTGTAACTCCGTTATCTGTAATCGGAAGTTGAACACCATAGAATTCCATATCCACCGTCTCATGGATAGCTGGGGGATCCTCTGACGAATTACTGCTCACTGTGAATCCACTCGTCGCCATAAAGCTCCTCTCCGCTGATTGCTGGCCGGAGAGATCGACGGCTGAACAGCTGAATTCGAATTGCCCCGTATCATCCGGGATAGTTGCTCGTATCGTCCTGTCTTCTCCAAATAGATTGGATTCCATGTCTTCGTCGTTGTAGCAATTTATGTTTAGTTTCGAAACGGCCATATCATCGATAAACCATCCAGCGATTTCATCCCAATCTTCGATTACCACATTGGGATCAAAAACCTCTCCTTCAACTATACCGTAGACCCACAATGTACCGTTTTCAGGCGCCTCTAACGTCCATGAAGGAGGATCGTCTACGGGAGGAGGAATGGTTGTGAGATCAAAGAATAGATCTTCTCCAGAAGGCCAATACGCATTCGGCCGGTCTGGCTCGATTTGTAGAGTGAGGCCCCCTAGATCATTGTAATTCGTCACCACTGAAGAAGAACCATCCCCTATGCATGAGCCTCTGATAGGTGTAGGCGAACCCCCATTAAGCAGGTCACGCCC